>Ga0070730_10000068_pt1 | contig 129844 bp, 129 predicted proteins | sample Coa_R1_3_FD_66447 | JGI IMG/M metagenome (GOLD analysis project Ga0070730, IMG submission 66447) | Surface soil microbial communities from Centralia Pennsylvania, which are recovering from an underground coalmine fire - Coalmine... | ecosystem: Environmental > Terrestrial > Soil >... | reverse complement strand
CTCGCCGTAGACTTCGCGGAAGCGGACCATGAAGGCCGCCACCCGCTCGCTGGAAGGCGCCAGATGGAGGCCGACCTCGACATCGTGGTCCGGGATATGTCGGAAAACGCCCGGATCCATCATGAAGCTTCTCGTCTTATCTTCGATCAGCCGAAAGGCGTCCGGCATCTCGGCGTAAAAGTCCCGATGCAGGTTCAAGATGAAGTCTTCGGTGGCGGGATCCCCCAGTTCGCCGGCGTGGAAGTGGGCATCGAGCGCTTGCTGGACGCTGACGTGCGCGCGCGCCTCCAATTGCAGATCGCGCCTTGCCGGATCCTCGGAGAGATCGCCTTCGACCGCCTTGGCGATGTCGCGCGGCCGCGTCACATGGCCTTCGATCAGGTTTGAATAGTAGCAGTTCATCAGTCGGACGAGGTCGGCGACCTCCGCCTGCAGGGGTCCGCGCAAGGCGTTGTCCAGGCGGCCGGCCTTGAACGCCAGTTCCGCCAGCACTTCATGGATCGGGCCGGTCGCCTCGTCGCCGAGACGCATGGGCTCTAAGCGATCTGGGGTTTCAATATAGGGTTCCATTGCCGATCTTTCCTCGCCTCTTGGAAGGCGTATAAGTATCAGCCTTATATAGGAAAAATTACCAAACACGATAGATTTTTGCCGATCTTTTTGCCGATCCCATTGCCGATCTGAGCGAGGGGCTTGCGGCAGGACTCACGGCGCGTTCCCTCCGCTCGGTCGAGCATATGGCAACGCCTGTCCCCGCATGGCCCCCAAAGGCGTCCCGAGGGCGAGCGGCGGTTTCTCGACACCTGATCGACAAGGGCGAGATCGATCCCAGCGGCCTCGATGCGCCGGCCGACGTGACCGGCCGCATCGCCCGGATGCCCATGCTGGCCTGGAAGGCGCAGAACGTGGCCGCCCACATCGAATGCTCAGTTCGGATTCGCGAGATCCCTGCTAGCCCAGCGAGGAGAGCGGCCGCCCAAAGACGTTCGCCAAACGGTATCGTTTGGTCGTGGTCGTAGAGGACGACGCCTAGACAAGGAAAGGCGCAGGGGGCGTGCATGCGCCATAGGCGATAGTCGGAAAACCGCCCGTTTGCGTCGGCTAGACGACTTATGACGGCGACGCTTTCGACCAGGCGGGAACCTTTGGCGAGATATTCTTGTATCGGGCTGGGCATGCTCGCATGATGTGTCGGCTATCAGACAGACATTCTCCCGGACGAGGTGAACCTCTGGGCGGGGCCTGATTTTCCGCGTGGGTCACCCAAGGGAAGCAGGCTGGTTGGGACAGTGACGGCGACGGCGATCATTCATGGAAGCACGGGGAGCCATTTCCTCGACGGCCTCAGCCATGAATATTTCGAACTCTTCAGGCCCTACCTCGTTGAGGTCGCGCTTACGCGTGACGATGTCCTCTGCGAGCCCGGATCGGAAATTGAAAGCGTTTGGTTTCCCACGACGGCGATCCTTTCGGTCGTGACGATCTTGGCGGATGGCCAGGATGTCGAGTCCTGCACGATCGGCCATGAGAGCGCATATGGCCTCTTGAATGCGCTGGGTGCGGGCAGGGCGATCGACCGCGTGATCGTCCAAGTTCCTGGCGCGGCGATCAAGATGCCGGCCTCGCGGTTGAAGTCCGCCGCAGCGCTCAGCGTAAACATCATCGAACTCATTGTCCGCCATGCCCAGGCCAACGCCGCCCAAGTGCAGCAGTCGGTGGCCTGCAACGCCGTCCACAGCGTTGAGGCGCGGCTTTGCAGGTGGCTGCTGATGACGCAGGACCGGACGCGCAATGATCGTCTGCCTCTGACCCAGGAATTCCTGGGCTTCATGCTGGGCGTGCAGCGCACGACCGTGACCGCGGTTGCACGCGGCCTTCAGGCGTCTGGCCTTATCCAATATTCCAGAGGCCAGATCGAAATTCGTGACCGCGAAGGCCTGATGATGCGCGCCTGCGAGTGTTATGGCGCAGTGCTGGAAATACACGCCCAACTCTTAGGCGGCGGAGCGCGCGATGCGGGCGATCTGTTGAGGTCCGACATCGCCAAGCCCAAGCGGGTGCAAAGACGGGGCGTTCTTTAGAATGCGTCGCAGGCCCAGCCCGCGACGCGATGGCGTGCGGCCGCGTGGCGCTCGTCGCTATTTGGCGCAATAGCTGGCCTGGTGGAGCTGTCTGGGCGCTCGCCGCACGGCCAAAATTCGCCAGTGTCGTCATCGGGTTTCAGCCGGCGGCGCGGAAGCTCCGGACGTCTCGGCGGCTTTGCAGGCCCAACGATCGGGCAAGGCTGGCAGCCCAGCCCTGACGAGATCATCCCGCCCGCAACGAAAGGCCAAGCGCGATTTCCAGGCGCCGCGAAAAAAGCCGTCGCAAGGGACAGATCCTCAGGAGCCTGCGGCGACAATCTCGCTATATACGGTCGGCCAAAGCCAATTGGCGTCGTACAAAAATCCGAGGGGAGCAAAAATGAAGCTGGCGAAAACGGTCGTTCTGTCGGCCCTGGCGGCGACGGGCGCACTCGCCCAGACCAACATCGGCACGCAGGCGCCCGAGCCCAGCCTGCCGTTCACGATAACCCATGTCGCGTCCTTTAACCTACCCTGGCGTCTGGCCTTTCTCCCTGACGGTCGCATGCTGGTCACCGAAAAGGTCGGTCCCATTTGGCTGGTCACCCAGACAGGACAGAAGACCCCTGTGGCCAATGCGCCAGCTGTGCTGGCGCAAGGTCAAGGCGGGATGCTGGGCGTCTTCCTGTCGCCGAACTATGCGCGCGACCACAACGTCTACCTCACCTATTCCGAACCTGGCGAGGGGGGCTCCAGCCTGGCCTTGGCGCGGGCGCGGCTGTCACTTGGCCCCGACGCGGCGAGCCTGGAGGATCTGAAGGTGATCTGGCGCGACGGAGAGCGTGGCAAGGGCGGACAGTTCGGCGCCCAGGTGGCTTTTTCGCCGGACAAGAAATACCTCTTCCTGGCGGTCGGCGAACGCCAGCGCATGACACCCGCCCAAGATCCAAATCAACCCCTGGGCAAGATCTTGCGCCTGACGCTCGACGGCAAGCCTGCTGCGGGTAATCCGATGGCGGGCAAGATCGGCGCGGCGACGGTTCCGATCATCGATCCGCCGGCCGACACCGAAAAGGCCAAGACGGCGCCGGTGGTCAGAACCTACACCTTCCCAGGGCCAAACCTCACTCCGGCTGAAACCTGGAGCAGTGGCCATCGCACGCCTTACGGGCTGGCCTTTGCGCCTGATGGCCGACTTTGGGAGGTCGAGCACGGTCCCCGCGGCGGCGACGAATTGAACCTGATCGAGCCCGGCAAGAACTATGGCTGGCCGCTTGTCTCCTATGCGGCCAACTATAACGGCGTACCCATCGCAAGCCCTGACACACGCTCCGATTTGACGCAGCCCGTCCTCTACTGGACCCCGGTCATCGCGCCGGGAAACCTGATGTTCTACGACGGCAAGATGTTTCCCCAATGGAAGGGCTCCGCCCTTGTGAGCGGCCTGTCGACGAAGTCGCTAAACCGCATCGTCGTTTCAGGCGCAGACGCTAAACCGGCTGAGCGCTGGAATGTCGGCCATCGTATCCGTGACGTTGAAGTCGGTCCCGACGGCGCGCTGTGGATGCTCGAGGACGCCAATCCCGGCGGTCTGTTCCGCGTGACCCCGAAATAGGTCCTGCCGGGATGAACCCGGTCGTCACGTCTGATCTTTGAAGTCGGCCGCATCGAAGCGAACTTCCCGTCGGAGGCCTCCGACGGGAAGTATTATGGAACCCCTGAGACGGACTGTCCGTTGCGCGCGAGGACGGGCCCGCTGATCGTCATTCCCAGGGACGCGTCGTCATTCCCAGGGACGCGCCAATATGGACACCACAACCTCAATCATCATCGCTGAGATTGTTATGGGCGTCGTCGTCATCGCCATGGCGCTGCGCGAGCGCAGAAGCGTGAACCTGCGCCAAAAGTTTGGCCCGGAGCACCAACGCGCCATCGAAGAGGCCGGGGGGCGTCGTAAGGCCGAAGCCCAGCTGGAAGATCGCGAGAAACGCGTTGAAGCCTTCGCCCTCCAGCCGCTTCGCGCCGGCGAACGCGAGCGGCTATAGCGCGGCTTGGAGAAACGTTCAGGGCGATTTCGTCGATAGCCCGCAGCCCTCAGTGAGGCGCGCCGATGAGTTGCTTGGCGAGATCATGTCGAAGCGCGGTTATCCGGTCAGCGACTTCGAACAGCGCCCGGTGGATTTATCGCTCGACCATCCGGTTGTCGTACAAAACCATCGCGCCGCTCACGACATTGCGCTGCGTGATGCGCGCGGCGAAGCCAGCACCGAGGATCTGCGCCGGGCGATGATCGACTATCGCGCCTTGTTCGATGATCGCGTGAGCGATCCAAACGCGACCACGCAAGCCAAGGCCTCATAGGATAGCGCGGCGAACCTAATAGGCGACTTGGACGCGAAACGAGATTGCATTGAAGGCCGCGCCAATCGGCGCGCCGAGCGGCAAGCCTTTCTGCGCCGCGCCATTGGCTTTCTCATAGCTGATGCGGTTGTAGTCGAGGAGCAGTCGCACGACGTTGTTTGGATACCAGTTCAACCCCAGCGTATAGGCCCGTTGGAGCCCTCCATCGACCGCAGCGGGGTTCCCAGCAAGGGTCTCGCCGTTCTGGAAATTGCTATTTAAATCAACGTAGCTCACCCGGGCTGCGAGCTCCCAGGCGCCCCATTCGTGATTTTTCAACGAGAAGGGGCGGGTGGGCGCAATTCGAAAATATGACCCGGCCTGGGAATTGTAGCGGTGGGCCTCTCCGGTCAGGGCCCAAGCCACTTCACCGTAAACGCCATCGAACTTCGCGGCCCTTAGGCCGGACCGCGCGATCTGATAGCGATAGTATTCCCCCTGCCAGAAAAGGTTCTTGTAGTTGGCGGCCGTCTCCAGATCGATCACAGAGGCCCTGGTCACTGGGTTGGCCGCGGTTCCCAACGCGCCCGTGTTCAAAAGCGTTGTCGGATCAATACGCAGTTCCGGTTGATCGCTTAGCGCAACGGTTGCGGGCGTCCCCTTGCCGGCGTTGGGAGCCTGCAGCAGTTCGTCCAAGCCAAGACCCAAGTGCAAGGAATAGTCTTTTCCCTTTAGCGCCTGAATAGCGACGCGCTGAAAGGCCCCCAAACGCTCGGCTGTCAGGGTGTGTGAATCGCCGCTGGCCGGACCGGTCACATAGGCGCCCACCCAATAGCTGTCCCCAAAGAACCTAACGCCCGCATTCGTGCGGGAATCCCCGGCGTTGAGGCTGGTGGCGATGTTAGAGGGCGAGGCGCGCTCCAGGAACAAGGTGTCGTTTGAGCTGGTCGCCTGATCCAGGGTGAAGAAGGTGTTGGAGTAGCCGATCTCGAAAGCTGCTCCGGGTAGTCCGCTATAGATGATCTGAGCGGTCTCTATGCCTTTGGCCGTTTGGTCAGAGGAATTGCCAGCGTCAAAGACAAGCGCATACCCCCACGATCCAAACGCCGTTCCCGTGACGCCTAAGCGTGCGCGGCGCGCATTGATCCCGTTCGAAAGGCCCTGTGGGCCCGCCAGATTTGAGGCCGGGTGAAAGCTTGCGTAGGCGCCGCTATCCAATTGGATGTCGCCCGTAAACCCTATGGAATATTCCCCGTCGGCGCTTTCGAGTTCAAAGCGGTTCGCGGCGTTTTGAACGACCCGAGGGACTGCTTTTTCACGCTCGGGCGTGGCCTGAGGGGTTGGAGCCACGCCTGCAATTGTCTGAGAGTTCGGGGCGGAAGCTTCCGGCGTGCGTTGTGAGGCGCGCGTGGCTTGGCTCTGGAGTTGATTGACTTGATTGGACAATCTCTCAATTTCAGCCTGGTCTCGTGCGGCCAGCGCTTGCATTTGAGCGGTAAGATCACGGATCTCGGCGCGCAACGCTTGAATGTCTTCTGGCAGCGCCTCGGCAGCGTGAACTGAGGATGCGCTCAAAGCGAGCCCGATCGCTAAGGCTGCCCTGCAAGCGCGTCGATGCTCTGGTTGGGAGTTGTTCACCTCGAGGAGACCTCTTCGCTCCGAGGCCAACCATCGCTCAACCTCGGGCCTCGACAATCGAAGTCTCCTGAGGTGGGTCACAGAAATTCTACTAAACTAGTAGGGATTTGTTTGCATGAAGTCCGCAGCGTCGGACGGCCCTTTCGCAGCGGGCTTGGCCTTTGGCTTTCGCAGCGGGTCGCAACCTTGGTCCGCAGACCTCCAAGGCCGGATCGCGACCCTAAGGAGCGGCCGTTTCAAGCCGGGATCATTTTCAAGCTAAGTCACACCTGCTTCGAGCGCGAGGCGCAGCAGGTCGGCGGTCTTGGTGACGCCAAGCTTGGTTTTGATCAGGCTGCAGTTGTTGGCGATGGTCTTATAGCCGAGGCCGAGCGCCTCGGCGATTTCGCCAAGGCTTCGGCCAGCGGCGAGATGGCGCAGGATTTCAAGGTCGCGTGGGGCGAGTTGGGCCAGGGACGCGGTGGGCACCTGAGAATGCAGGATCAACGCCTGGGCGAGTTCATGCTCCACATAGCGCCCGCCCCCGCCGACCTGGCGGATTGCGCTTAGGAGTTCCTCTGGCGAGGCGTTCTTGGTGACATAGCCCTGTGCGCCGGCCTCAAGCGCGCGCGTCACATAGATGGGCTCGGCGTGCATGCTGAGGACCAAAATGGGCATCGAGCCGACCTGACGCAGGCGCGCCAGAAGCTCAAGGCCGCCAAGCTCGGGCAGATTGAGATCAAGAACGATCATGTCGAGGTCATGGGCGCGCGCCATGGCTAGGCTCTCGCGCCCGGTCTTGGCCTCGAAGATCTCGGCGTTTGAGACCATGGCCAGCAGTTTGCGCAGGCCCGTGCGCACGATGGCGTGGTCATCGACCAGCATGATCTTCATGCAGCGACCCGCCCCATAGCCGCATCAAGATTGAGCCGCGCCAACGTGGTCCAGCCGCCGTCCGGGTTGGGGCCGAAGCTCAAGGCGCCGCCAGCGGCGGCCACCCTCTCGTGCATGCCGACCAATCCTAGGCCGCCGAGCGCCGGCTGACCTGGGCGGCCGACGCCGTCATCGGCCACCGAAACGCTCAGGGTCTGGTGGGCGTCCAGGGCGAGCGCGATGTGGATCGTGCGTGGGTCTCCGTGGCGTACGGCGTTGTTGGCCGCCTCCTGTACGACCCGGTAGACGACATCCTTGATGGTTTCGGCGAGCTGGTCCTCATCATCCAAGAGCGTGACGCGAAAGGCGATGTCAGGCCGGCGTTGAGACCAGAAGCTGACAAGGTCTTGAATGGCGGCGTTGAGCCCAAGCTCAGTCATGCGCGCAGGCCTCAGGCGACCTAGAAGGTCGCGAACCTGGCGCTGCATATGGGTGACGGCGGCCTGAATGGCGTGGACATGTTCACGGACCGGTTCGTAGCGGCCAAGCTCGCAGAGCTGGGCGATCATCTGGGCGTCCATGTTCACAGCGAAAAGGTGCGGTCCGATGTCGTCGTGCAGGTCGCGGGCGATATCTGCGCGTTCTTCCTCCTGGATGGTGAGCAGCTGGTCACCCAGCAAGCGGTTGCGCTCGGTCGTGACGGCAAGCTCCGCGGCCATGCGATTGAAGCCCCGTTGAAGACCCAAAAGCTCAGTTGGGCCGCGCTCTGCAACGCGGCCTGAGTAGTCTCCCGCCCCGACCCGGCCAAATTGTGCGGCCAAGGCGTGAAGCGGCCGAAAGGCCGCGCTGATCACCAAATAGACCAGGAAAAGTCCGAGTGCGGCGGAGGCCGACAACACCGCGACAATTCCTATGAACTCGCCCCAGGCGGTGGCGACATCGATCTGCGCCGTCGGGGCGAGCACGATCGCGCGAAAACCGGCGAGCGTCGCTGGCACGGCGATCTCCTCGGGCGGGGGTGCTGCGCCTAGCAACCGGGCGAACCAAGGCGGCGGCGGGCGATCGGGGCCGGCGGTATGCGACGCCAAGACGAGATGGCCGTCCAGGTCCAGCAGGCCTGCGCGTACATGCCGGTTGCCATCGAAGGTGGCGACGAGCTGGCGCAGATCGCGGTCTGGGTGGTCGGAATGCGGCAGGTCTTCAAATGCGCTGGTGACCGTCTGACGCGCCCCGCCAAGCCCCGCGGCCAGCTCGCCCTGCAGCGCTTTGCGGGCCTCATATCCGGCGACGGCTGTGCCCATCAGCATGCTGATCGCCAGCACGGCGGCAATGAGTGCGACGACGCGGGCGCGCAGGGACATGGTGTTATATTATCACAGTCCCGGGGACAGTCGCCGGGGCTTCGAAAAATCGGGAATGAGTTCCCGGAATTATCGGGAAACCGCGGCATGGCGGCGCCGTTGCGGCCCGCCTATTCGCCCTGTTCGTTTGTAACAGGGACTCCCACATGCTCCGGATCACCTCGCAGCGTGCGCTGCTCGGCGCGTCAGCCAGTCTGCTTTCGCTCATGGCCGTTCCGGCCTTCGCCGAGGGCGGCGCAGCCGCGTCTGCCCCTGCAGATCAGGTCTCCGAGGTCGTGGTCACCGCCCAGCGGCTCGATGCGGCGCGATCCGAAGTCGAGCCGGCGCTGGGGGCCACCACCTATTCGATGCCGGAAGCCTTCATCGACAACCTGCCCACCGGGGGCGCCAACGCTGAGCTGAACCAGGTGATCTTACAAGCTCCAGGCGTGGCGCAGGACAGCTTCGGCCAGCTCCACGTCCGCGGCGACCACGGCAACATCCAGTTTCGGCTCAACAACGTGATCCTGCCCGAAGGCCTGCAGGTGTTCGGCCAGTCGCTGTCGCCGCGGTTGGCCGCCAACGTCGACCTGATCACCGGCGCTCTGCCTGCCCAGTACGGCATCCGCGACGCCGGCATCGTCAACATCACCACAAAGAGCGGCTTCAACAATGGCGGCGAAGTGGGGGTCTATGGCGGAAGCCACGGGCTGATCGAACCCTCGATCGAGTATGGGGGCTCATCAGGCGCCACCAGCGGCTTTTTTTCCGGCAGCTACACCGCAACTGGCGTCGGCATTGAGAGCCCGGACGGCCGCGCCGATCCGATCCACGACCACTCCGACCAGTATCAGGCCTTCGGCTACCTCGATCACATCCTAGATGATACGAGCCGCGTCTCGTTGATCGCCGGGACCGCGCAGGACAGGTTCCAGATCCCCAACACCGCGGGCCTCCAGCCAGGCCTCGGCTTTAGCCAGAACGGGGTCTCAACCTTCCCATCTGCGCAACTCAACGAGAACCAGAAGGAGGGGACCTCCTACGTCATCGCCAGCTATCAGAAGACCACCGACAAGTTCACCGCCCAGGCCTCGGTCTTCGCGCGTTATTCGGAGTTGCGGTTCACACCTGACGTAACCGGCGACCTCCTGTTCAACGGCATCGCCCAGGCGGCCGACAAAACCGACACCGCCTTCGGCGTACAGTTTGAGGGGGTCTACAAGCTCACCGACGCACACACCCTGCGCTCAGGCCTGATCATCTCCACCGACCGCTCAACCAGCAAGACCAGCTCCCAGGTGTTCGCGCTGGACGACGCCGGAAACCAGATCGGGCCCGGCGCCGAGACCATCGTCGATAACGGCGACGCCAGCGCCCAGACCTACTCGGCCTATTTGGAGGATGAGTGGAGACCGCTTGAGGGCTTGACGATCAACTACGGCCTGCGCTTCGACCAATTGGTCTCCTTCCGCCACGAGAACCAGCTGTCGCCGCGGGTCAATGTGGTTTGGACGCCGATGGAGGGCACGACCCTGCACGCCGGCTACGCCCGCTACTTCTCGCCCCCGCCCTTCGAACTGATCGCGGCCACCACCGTCGCCAAGTTCGTAGGCACCAGCGCCGAAGAACCGGGAACCCAGAACGACCTGCCGCGCTCGGAGCGCGACAACTATTTCGATGTCGGCGCGCAGCAGAAAATCGGCGGTCTGACCCTGGGTGTCGACGCCTATGACAAGGAGGCCAGGAACTTGGTCGACGAGGGCCAGTTCGGCGCCCCGATCATCCTGACGCCGTTCAACTACCGGGTGGGCTATGCACGCGGGGTGGAGTTCAGCGGCAACTATGTGAACGGGGCCTTCAGCGCCTACGGCAACTTCGCCATCAGCCGCGCTCAGGGCAAGGACATCATCTCCAGCCAATTCAACTTCAGTCCGGATGACCTGGCGTTCATCCAAAATCACTTCATTTTCCTGGACCACGACCAAACCTATTCGGCCTCGGCGGGCGTGGCTTATAAATTCGGCGAGGGCACACATGTGTCGGCCGACCTGATCTATGGCTCGGGGCTGCGGCTGACGCCTGATGGGGGAGCGCCGAACAGCGGACACGTACCGGGCTACACCCAGGTCAATCTGAGCGTGGCCCATGATTTCAAGATGGCCGGCGGCCCGCTCACCATCCGGGCCGACATCATCAACCTCCTCGATCAAAAATATGAGATCCGCGACGGCACAGGCATTGGCGTCGGCGCGCCCCAGTTTGGGCCGCGGCGCGGGTTCTTCGGGGGGATCTCCAAGGCGTTTTGATCGCCTAACAAGTCGGCCTACCGCTTCTCCGCCGCTCGCGATCCGGCCAGGCTACGCGGTCATAATGACCTTATAGTCGACGCCCGGCGGAGGCTGGGCTAAAGTAATGGCATGGCTGATGCCGCTATATATCGCCGGCTTTCAAACGATCTCGTGAAGCGCGCCATCAAGACTGATGATCAGGCGGAGCGAGCGCGCCTCGTGAGCATGGCTTCAGATGCGCTTGCAAGGGCGTTTGAGGTTGCTGCATTGGGCAGGGTTGCAAGCTCCACGAGGCGCAAGCTGAGCTGATAATCTCGCGGGCCGTGCGCGCAAGGCGGGCCTAAAGTCCAAGTGCGCGCGCGAGCGCGCCGAAATCCTCGGCCACGATATCCCAGGCCTGGTCGGGCTTAAGATCAGTCGTCTGGCCGGGTCCGTGTTCGGTTGGGCGGACAACGAAGGCGGTGCGCAGGCCGCAAGCGCGTGCAGCAGCCAGGTCAGCGTTGTGAGCTGCGACAAGGCAGACGCCTGCCGGGGGCAGCATAAGGGCTTCGGCGGAACCAAGGTAGGACTGCGGCGCGGGCTTATAAGCTTGCGAGACCTCGGCCCCGAGGATGGCGTCCCATGGGATGGCGGCGCGTTTGGCCATATCGACCATCAAGGCGATGTTGCCATTGGAGCAGGGCGCGATGATGTAGCGGCTCTTCAGTCGCGTGAGGCCGGCCACGGCGTCCGGCCAAGGGTCAAGGCGCCGCCAGGCCCGGTTCAGATCGTCCAACGCCGAAGCCGGCACATCGCTGGGATTGATGCCGAACCCTGGCAGAATAGCTTCGAGATTTTCCCGATGCAGCACATCGAGCCGCGTAAATGGCCTGCGCCCGCTGCGCACCTCTTCCATCGCAGGCCCGTAGCGCCGCCGCCAGGCGAGCGCGAACGCGAAGGGATCGGCATTTGTCGCCCCGAAGAGCTTCAAGAACGGCCCTGCCTCGCGCGCTATCCCGCTGCGCCAGTCGACGACGGTGCCGAACACATCGAACACCAAGGCTCGAACGCCTTCCAAAGCCATGGTTTCTCCGTTTCAGGTTCGCCTCGCAAGGTGAACCCTCTAGCGTGGAGGGAACCTGGTTGCACGTCTGCGGGTTGCTTAGGCGATCACCGACCGCGCCTGATCCCCCGACCCAGACCCCGCGGTCCCCGATTAGGAGCCCGCCATCATGCGCTACCTTGCCCTCGCCGCATTCACCGCCGCCGCACTGGCCGGCGCGCCGGTCCTGGCCCAGAACCTCGATGAGCTGACCGTGACCGGCCATGGTTCTCGCGCCCAAAGCCTTTCTCAGGCGGTCAGCTACGCCGACCTTGACCTCACCCGCCACGCAGACCGCGAGACTTTGCAACGCCGGATCAGCGACACAGCCGGCAAGCTCTGCAACGCGCTGAACCAGGAGCCGGCTTCGAACCACAACATTGGTAAGTCCTGCAAGGATATCGCCATTCGCGGCGCCAGGGACCAGGTACGCCAGGCCTTTGCTGACGCCAGCACCTCGCTCGCCTATGCAAGGACCTACGGTGAGCCGGCCAGCGCCATCGTTTCGGACCCGTCGGACCCGGATTTTGTGGCGGCCAGCCCGATCCCTGACACGGCGCAGAACCGCGCCCTCTACGGCGGCCCGACGTCGCGGGCGGGTCGGCGAACGAGCGCGCGCGGCAACTGAACCGGCTGGCCCGACCTCGCAGCAAGGGGCGTTTTGCGTCATAGCCCCCGACGTCGGCGGCGCACCTCGCGCGCGCGCCCTAGGACCTGGGCGGCTTTAAGGGCGCGGGCGGCGTGGCGCTGGAGGCGACCAGGGCGGCGGCGTCTGGGACGATTACGGCGAATAGATCTCCGAGCGCAGCCAGGGTGGAGCGCACCACTATGGCCGAGGGGACCGGTTCGCCGTCAGGTCCAGCCAGCGCGCGGTCGGCGGTGGCGCCGGCGATGACGAAATTCTGATAGCCCAGGTCGAGGGCGGCGCGCGTGGTGGCGTCGACGCACATATGCGTCATGAACCCGGTGATGATCAGCTGGTCGCGCCCTGTGCGTTTGAGGACATCTTGCAGGTTGGTTTCGGCGAATGCGTTCGGCAGATGCTTCACCACCACAGTTTCACCTGCCGCCGGCGTGGCCTCGCGAAGGAAGGCCGCGGCCGGCGATCCTGGGACAAAGGTGCTTCGGCCAGGCCGGCCTTCATGGCGAACATGAATGACAGGAACGCCGGCCGCTGCGGCCCAGGCGCGAAGACGAACGATCTCGGCGAGAGCCGGTGAGAGCCCGTCGAGCTTGAGGGGACCGTGCGCATATTCACCCTGAGCGTCGATGATGATCAGCGCGGCGCGGGTTTTATCGACCTTTGGGGTGGGGGCGCTGCTGATCTGCCGCAGCGTGGCCGGGGCTTTTGGGGGGATCGGCGCAGTTGCGAGGGCGGACGCGGTAAGGGTTTCCAAGAGCATGATCACCTCCATTGATGCGCACCAAGATGGGCCTTCACCGATTGAAGGAAATTCTCTAGTTATGGACAGTGCCTGTCGAAAAATTAGCAGCTCTGGACTGGGACAATGTCCAGACCTTCCTGGTCCTGGCCGAGACCGGATCCTATTCCGCGGCGGCGCGCCGGCTGGGCCTTACCCATGCGACGATTGCGCGCCGGATCGAGCTGCTCGAGCGCTCGCTTGGGGGACGCGCGGTGGTCGAACGCATTCGCTCGGGCTGCGTCGCATCGGTCCTGGGTGAGCAGCTGCTTGGCGCGGCGCGGGACATGGCCGCTGCGGCTTTGGTCTTCCAACGCCGCGCGGTTGAAGGCGACGAACTGGTAGGCCGGCTGCGCATCAGCACCTTGCCGACTTTCGCCGAGCGCGTGCTGGCCCCCAGACTGGCGCAGCTCAGCATCGCCCACCCGGGCCTTGAGATCGAACTGATCGGCGAGGATCGAAATATCAGCATCGCCCGCGACGATGTCGACATCGCCGTCCGCTTCGGCCGCCCCGACAGCGGCGTCGGCAAGGTGCGGCGGTTGGGCTTCCTGGGCTGGAGCCTTTACGCCACGGCCAGATACTTCGCCGATCACGCTGCGCCAGATTGGCGCTTCGTAGGCTTCTCGGCGGAACAGGGGAGCGTTCCGGCCGCCGCTCAGCTCGGCCTGCTAGCGCAAGGTCGGCCGACCAGCGTGCGCTGCAACGGATCGGGGCCCCAACTCCAAGCCGCCGCCGCTGGAGCCGGCGTCGCCTTCCTGCCGCATTATCTTGGCGACACCGATGCGCGGCTGGTGCGCGCGACGATCGCCGAACAGCCGTGGCTTCAACCGATCTGGTTGCTGGTGCGCGAGGATGCGGCGCGCCTGCCGCGTGTCCGTCTGGTGCTGGACCATGTGGCCGCAGCCGCAGCCTCGCTGACGCAGACCGGCTCCGACAGGAGCCCAGGCGCGCTCGCCAGCATCCTTTGAACGCTTAAGATGGCTCAAGATCTCGGGACTTTCGGCCTGGCGCGCGAAGTCCGCGGCTGGCCGCCCGCGCTTCGATTGACCTAAGTCTTGGTTTTCAGCGCCGCCAGCACCGCGTTGGGGCGGATCGGCAGGTCGCGGACCCGTGCGCCGCAGGCGGCGAAGATGGCGTTGGCGATAGCAGGGCCCACCACCGTGGTCGCAGGCTCCCCCAGACCAACGGGGGCCTCGGTGCTCTCAACGAATTCGATCTCGAGTTCTGGAACGTCGGCCATCCGCAAGGGCGTGTAGGAGCCGAGGTTGGTGTCCTTCACCTGTCCGTCCTTGAACTCGGTGCCTTCGAAAAGCGCCAGGCTCATTCCCCAAAGCGCCGAGCCTTCGACCTGCGCCCGTGCGCCGTCAGGGCTGATGATAGAGCCCGCATCGACCACAAGGTTCAGCTTTTCGACCTTTACCTTACCGGTCGCCGGATCAACGTGGACGCGGGCTGCGCAGGCCGTCCAGGTCGGCATATCCCGTTCCTGTCCGAAGGAAGTGGCCATTCCCAAGCCTGTGTTGGCCGGCAGCTTTCGCCCCCAGCCGGAGACTTCGGCCAGTCGCGCAACCACCGCATGCTGCCGCCGGGCTCCGCCGTGTGCGCTCGCCCCATCTGCGAGCCCGGAGTTGCGCCCGCTGGCGTCAAGCAATGCAAGACGCAAGGCTAGGGGATCCTTACCCACCGCGTGGGCCGCCTCGTCCATGAAGCTTTCCACCGCGAAGCTTGTCCATCCCGGCCCGACCGAGCGCAGCCAGCCAGGTCGAAATGTGCTGTTCGCCAGGTCGTTGGAGATTGCGCGGACGCGCTGGGCGCCGACGCTGTACCAATGGTTGGCTCCATTGATCGCGAAAGGATCGTAGGCGACGCCGTTCAGGCCCTTGGGCATGAAGAAAGGCGCCATCACCTGCGTGGGCCAGCCGGCGCAGGCTGCGTGGTCCATCGCGGTGATCTGGCCGCCTTCGCCGAACGCCATCTTGACGACCTGCACCGAGGCTGAGCGTGGCGAATCGAACCGGCAGTCATCGGGCCGGGTGCAGACCATCTTCACAGGCTTGCCGCCAATGGCTTTGGAGGCGAGCGCCGCGCCTACCGCATAGTCGCCGTTCAGGCGCCGTCCGAACCCGCCGCCCAAGAGGTAGGTCCGCATCACGATCTTGCCTTCTGGTCGGCCCAAGGCCTTGGCCAGCCACGGCAGCACGAGCGATTGCCACTGGTTGCCGGTGTGGATTTCAAAGATCCCGTCTTTTTCGAAGGCCAGGGCGTTGATCGGCTCCATCTGGAAGTGCAGCGCCGTCGCCGTCGTGTAAGTGCGCTCGAGTTTGAGCTTGGCGGCTGCGAACGCATCGTCGACGCCGCGGTCGTCGACCACTAGCGAGCCGATCTTCGGATCGTTGATCAAACTTGCTGCGCGGGCCTGGATGTCGGCTTCCGAGACCTTGGCGCTGTCGTCGGTTTTCCAGGTCACCTTGACCAGGTCCGCCGCACGGTTGGCCGCCACAAAGCTCGTGGCGTAGACCATCACCCAGCCTGGAACCGTCGCCGAGGGGTCTTCGAGCGCGATGGCTCTGATATAACCCGGAACCGACTTGGCTGCGCTGTCATCGATGGCGACCACGCTCGAACCATTGCGGCTCGGCGGCAGCTTGGGCCGCGCGTAGACCATCCCTTCGGCCACCGCATCCAGGCCATATCGCGCGGCGCCATTTGTCTTGGCCGGTATGTCGCGGGCCTGGGCCGACCTGCCCAGCAGTCGTCGCTCCGATGCCGGCTTGATCGGCAGTTTGCTCAGTTCATCGGCAGTGAAGCTCCGCTTCAACTCGCCTTTTGTGACGATCTCAGCGTAGGTGATCGATTTGCCGCCTGCGCTGACAACGCTATTGCGGGCTGTGCAGTCTGCGGCGCGCACGCCCATAAGCCGCGCGCCTTCCTCGATCAGCGCAATCCGCCCCGCCGCGCCAGCCTGGCTCAAAAGCGGAAAGGACTGCCACACCGACCAGCTCCCGCCAGTCACCATCAGGCCCCATTTGGGATCTGAGTCTACGTGATCAAAACGCACCTTCGACCAGTCGGCCTCCAGTTCTTCCGCGACGATACGCGCCACAGCGGTGCCCACATGTTGGCCCATCTCGGCGCGAATTACGTGGACGCTCACCACGCCGTCGCCGTCGAGGCCGTACCAGATTGTAGGAGCAAAATCCGTGGCCGCAGCGCTATCGCCGACGCCGCCCACGAAACTGCAAATCAATCCCGCGCCTGCCGCACTGATCAGAAAGCTGCGACGCGAAGGCGCGAGGCTTCGCGTGGGGCCGACTTTTGGGATGATGCGGTTCATGCCCTGGCTCCTTGCATGCGCGACGCCGCAAGCTTGATGGCCTTTTTGATGCGTACATAGGCCATGCAGCGACAGAGGTTGCCGTTCATCGCTGCGTCGATCTGGGCGTCCGTCGGATTGGGCGTGGTCTTGAGCAGATAGGCCGCCTGCATGATCTGGCCGGATTGGCAGTAGCCGCACTGGGGAACTTGCAGCTCGATCCAGGCGGCCTGCAGCGGGTGTGCGCCTTTTGGATCCAGCGCCTCGATGGTGGTCACCGATTTGCCGATCACAGCGCTCAGAGGCGTTACGCAGGAACGCACCGCCTTGCCGTCAAGGTGCATGGTGCAGGCGCCGCACTGCCCTACACCACACCCGAACTTGGCGCCCTTGAGCCCGATCTCGTCGCGGATCACCCATAGCAGCGGCGCATCGTCGGGGCTCTGCGCTGTGACCGTGCGGCCGTTGAGTTGAAAGGTCGCCATGCTTACCCCCAGCCTCGCTGAACGCCCAGGAGCGAGCACCTCTGATGCGCCGCGTGCAACCCTTTATTTTTCGAGGCCCATCCCTGATCACTGACGGCCGCGCCGGACCTCAGTGCGGCTTTACTGGCGCGGCCGGCCATCGCTAAGCGGGTCTATTCTGTGCAGGCGAAGCCATCTTTGTGGGAGCCGCTTGGCCCCGCGCCTTAGCTTGCCTTATTGCTCTGGGCGGAGGCCCGCGGGGGCTTTTTGGTCTCCTGCAGAAGCGTGCTCAGCTCGCTCACCGCCTTTGTCAGGGACACCACCTCGGTCTCGCGCAGCGCATCGATCTTCTGGTGAAGCAGTTCGATCTCCAACTCGGCCTTGATGTTCACCTGATAGTCGTTCTCAGCCTCCTTACGGTCGATATCTTGCTGTCGGTTCTGGGCCATCATGATGAAGGGCGCAGCGTATGCAGCCTGAAAGGAAAGGGCGAGATTTAGCAGGATGAACGGGTAGGGGTCCCATTTTTGGATGAACGCCGTGACGTTCAGCACGATCCAGACGGCGAGCAGCAGGGACTGGATGATGATGAAATTCCACGAGCCCATTGTTGAGGCGACCTGGTCGGCGATCTTTTGGCCCAGCGTTAGACCGTGGTCCGGTTTCGCCGCGCCCGTGGTGCGGCGTGCGCGCCGACGCAATCCGCGCAGCTCGTCAAGGAGCCGATGCTCGGCTTCGTGCAACTCTTGTTTAAGCGACGGGTTGGCTTTCACGGTGATCCTTTGGGTTAGGCGGCGGCGCGTTCTTCGCCGCGAACGCCAATAAGGGCGTTCGCGGCTCACGGCACTGTTGGGTGTCGGCGAAGTGCGGTCAACTGGCCAAGGCGCAAGGGGAGGGGAGCAAGCGGGCGCGAGACTGGAGCTGAAGTCTGGCCGTGGGGCGGGCCTAAGGTCCCGCCGCCCGAATTGCTCAATGGCTGTGGGTGGAGGGCTCCCCGTCCGACCACTTAGCGGCGGCGACCATGAATATGGTCTCTGGCTCGGGAACCTGCGTATGCTCGGTGTCCAGCATCACCGGAGACAGTGCAAGGTTGGCGCCCCAGCTCGCTGCATCGGTCTTTGGGATGTAGAACATCAGATGCGGCTGCCATGCGCCGGCCCCGTCGTTCAGATACTGCTGGTGCGACATCATGTAGGACATCGCGCCGGGCTCCGGCGTCGGCAGGGCCTTGTGGGCTACGGCGTACTTAATCGCGCTCAGCATGGCAGGCTTGGACTGGCCGGCCAACGCCAGGGCGGTGCGTTTGACAGTGCGGGGCAAGATGGATCGCGCGGCGGGGGGGTTATAGCAGACCGGGCCGCGCATCTTCGGGTTCCAAAATTCCGGAAAGTCAAACGGCGACATCCACGACCTCTCCACCAGGCACACGAAGCCGTTCGCACCCTTGGCCGCAATCTCGTAGCCGTTGGGTCCAAGGACCATGATTGTGGCGTCGTTCGAAATCGTCGGCGGCGCTGCGCTACGAGCCATAGCGATCTCGGCGTTTCGGTCGGCCATCATGTACTGGCCGATCGGCGCCATGGTCGGGTAAGCTGCAGCATCGTTCTGAGCCCTGGCCGGCGCTGCACTGAGCGCTAAAGCAAGCATCAGGCAAAGTCCCTGTATTACACCCTCGCCATCGCCCTTCATCGCGCCCTCCCGGTCTTGGATGCGCCCAGCCCGGATGGGCGACGCAAAAGCCGCCATAGGACGAACGCAAGGCCATGACGCCGACAATAGCAGTCAAACTAATTGAGCGGACCGCGCAAGCAGCCACGACGGGCGGCCTTGCGATGATCACCTGCTTTGACGTCGCTGCGCCGAGGGTTGTGGGGAGTTGAACTCAGCTTCTGGTTGGCCGCCTCCCACAGCGTCGATCGGTCGCAGGCCGCGCACCGGGACGGAATTGCGACGGCTTCAGCCGCCGAGATTGCTGCCGGCGAGCGTGCGCGCTCCCGAGGCGAGCTTCGCCTAACCCAACGGTCTGCTGCCCGCGCGCATCCAAAAAAGTTCGGTAGCGGACTGAGGTCGTTCACCAACCTGATCTTAGGCGGCCGTCACCCGGATGAGTGAAATCGACTGCGCGATCCGACAATCTTCAGCAGGATACACTGTACATTAAAAAATCAAAGAAATTAGGTCATATAGAAAATGTAGTCATGAATGATATATGCGAAATATTGTTCATATTCTTCCAAGTATAATAAAAATGTCGCATTTATACGCTCTAGACAATTATATTGTCTGCCATATACATCTTTGACGAACTAGAAAAATGTATCATAAAGTATCTCTGCATAACGCGTTACGCGATTAACGGGATATAATGCCTAATCGGGATCAGCATTGCCCGTCTGAATTGTAAATAGCGCTCGTTCGAGGCGCGTGGGCGCCACCGGCGGCGTGGATAATCAAAGGAATCGCTAAGATCGACCGCAGGTTGTCGGTGTGGTGGTGTAAAACTATAGCACTATACATAATCATGACTCCGACGGGTCGTCGCGAAATATAGATTTTATTAATAATATTGAATTACGTAGGTTATCGAACGCAAATATTGCGCGATGGGGGGTCTATGCTTTCGGATCTAAAGATAAGCCACCGACTAATTGTCGGATTCGGCATTATGTTGGCTATGATGGTAAGTTTATCCGTCATTGCTGAGCTTCGCGTCAATAGCATTGAGAAGAGTCTCGCAGTTATAAACGACATCAATAGTGTCAAGCAGCGCTACACGATCAATTTCCGAGGTAGCGTGCATGATCGCGCGATCGCGGTGCGCGACGTGACCTTGGTGGAGCCTGCCGAACTCGATACGGTTGTGGCCAAGATCGACCATCTGACGCAGGCCTATAACAACTCGGCCGGGCCCTTGGATCAGCTCATGGCGTCCGGGAAGGGCGTCACGCCGGACGAAGAAGAGATCCTGCGAAGCATCAAGGACACCGAAGCGCGCACGCTTCCGATGATCGCCGAAGTCATCCGGTTGCAAAGGGCAGGTCAGGCTGGGCCGGCGCATGCGCTGCTGATGACCCAGGCGCGTCCGGCTTTTGTCGAGTGGCTCGCCGAGATCAATAAGTTCATCGATCTGGAAGAGGCCAAGAACAAGAAGGAAGGCGCCCAAGCGCGCGCCGTGGCCGACGGCTTCATCTGGCTGATCCTTGGTGTTTGCAGCGGCGCGATGTTGCTGGGCGCAGCGGTGGCCTTCTGGGCGATGGGATCGATCCGGCTCTTGGCGACGCTGACTGCGGCCATGAAGCAGCTGGCTCAGGGCGACTTCTCGGTGCTCATTCCCCACCTGGGACGTCGCGACGAGGTCGGCACGATGGCCTCAACGGTCCAGATCTTCAAAGAAAGCGGTCTTGAAAGGTCCAGGCTGGAGACCGAAGCGGCGAACTTCCAAAAAGAGCTGGATCGCAAACTGAAGGACACCGAGAGCGCCTTCGAAGTTGCAGGTCGCGCCCAGAAATCCGTCGTCGAGAACATGGCGACGGCCCTGGCGAAGCTCGCCCAAGGCGACCTCTCCGTGCGCCTCTCAGCGCCCGTCTCGCCGGAGTATCAGGCCCTCCATGACGACTTTAACGCAGCCGTGGCGAGCTTGGGGGACACCCTGCGCTCCGTCAGAATGTCGGTCTCGACGATCGAGGGCGGCGCTCAACAGCTGAACCACGCCTCCGACGACCTGTCCCGGCGCACCGAACAACAGGCTGCGTCTTTGGAGCAGACCGCTGCAGCGCTCGATGAGATCACCGCCACGGTCCGCAAGACCGCGGAGGGGGCCCACGAGGCCAGCAGCGTCGTCACCGCAGCCAAAGAAGACGCCGAGCATTCGGGCGACGTCGTGCGCCAAGCCGTGGATGCGATGAGCGCTATCGAGCAGTCGTCCACCCAGATCAGCCAGATCATCGGCGTGATCGATGAGATTGCGTTCCAGACCAATCTTTTGGCGCTCAACGCCGGCGTCGAAGCCGCCCGGGCAGGAGATGCCGGGCGCGGGTTCGCCGTGGTGGCCTCGGAAGTGCGTGCGCTTGCGCAGCGGTCCGCCGATGCGGCCAAGGAGATCAAGGCGCTCATCTTCAACTCCACCCAGCAGGTCGCATCCGGCGTGGATCTGGTTGGCGAAACCGGCAAGGCGCTGGGCCGGATCGTCAAGCAGGTGACGCAGATCAATGGCGTCGTCACCGAAATCGCCTCCTCCGCGCAGGAGCAGGCGACGGGCCTCAACCAGGTGAACACCGCCGTCAACCAGATGGATCAGGTGACCCAGCAGAACGCTGCGATGGTGGGGCAATCGACCGCCGCCAGCCACGCCCTGGCGCGCGAGGCCGAAGAGCTGACCCGCCTGGTGGCCCAGTTCAAGGTGGATGCCGAAGACGCCGCCGGCCAACCGGCCTGGCGCACGGCCCAGGCGCAGCCTACGGCGGTGGCGTTGAAGACGGTCGGACGCGGCGGCGCTGCGCTCAAACCGCTCGGTGCGCCGGCCGATGAGTCGTGGGACGAGTTCTGAGTCCGGACATGGACAGTCCATCCCCGGACTCCGGGCGCGTCGTGCCCCTGGCCGACGTCCTCGATATCAAGGCTGCGGCCGGGTTGCATGCCGAACTGATGGCGATGCGAGGCGACCAACTCGTCCTCGACGCCTCGGCCGTGCGCCAGCTCGGCGGGCAGTGCCTCCAAGTCTTGCTCGCCGGCGTCAGCGCCTGGCGCGCCGACGGACAGGACCTGTCCTTCGCCAACCCCTCTGAGGCCTTCATTCAAGGCCTCGACCTCTTCGGCGTCCGCCCTGATCGCCTCTGCGGAACTGCGCAAACGGAACCCGTCGCATGAGCAAGATGATCCTTACTGTCGACGATTCCCGCACGATGCGAGACATGCTTCGGCTTGCTCTCGTCGAGGCCGGCTTTCAGGTGGTCCAGGCGGAAGACGGCGTTCATGGCCTCGAGGTGCTGGGCGTTGAGCGGCCCGACGTTATTGTCACCGACATCAACATGCCCCGAATGGACGGCTTCGGTTTCATCGAGGGCGTGCGCGGCGATGACCGCAATCGCGCAATTCCCATCCTGGTTCTGACCACCGAGAGCGACAAGGAAAAGAAGCTCAGGGCCCGCCAGGCCGGGGCCACGGGATGGATCGTCAAGCCCTTCGATCCGGCCAAGCTGGTCGAAGCCATCCGCCGCGTCGCCGCTTAGGTCCAGACAGGAGTGCGCGCCGTGGATCCCATGGAAGCCATTAAAGTCACCTTCTTCCAGGAATGCGAGGAGCAGCTCGCTGAACTGGAAACCGGTCTGCTGGCGATGGAAGCCGGCGACGACGATCCAGAAGTCGTCAACGCCGTCTTCCGAGCGGTGCATTCCGTCAAAGGCGGGGCGGGCGCCTTTGGATTGGACGACCTGGTCCGCTTCGCCCACGTCTTCGAGACCACCCTGGACGATGTGCGCACCGGCAGGCTGACGCCCGACCCGGTCACGGTTCTCAAGCCGATGCTGCGCGCCGCCGACATCCTGGCCGATCTGGTCCGCGCTGCGCGCGACGGGGGTGCGGTGGACGCAGTGCGAGTGCAACAGTCCGTCGACGAACTGAGCGCCCACTCCGACGGCTCCGACCTAACCGCTGCAGAGGACCTGGACGGCATAGACTTTGGATTTGCGCCGTCGCCGCTTTCCCTCCTGGAGCCGGACGCCGCAGCGCCGCGCCTCTGGCGTGTGCGCTTCAAGCCCTTGGCGGGGCTCTACGCCAACGCCAACGAAGCCGGCCTTCTGATCCGCGAACTCGGCCTGCTAGGCGATACGAGCGTCGAGCTCGACGCCTCGGAGCTGCCGCCGTTGGACAGCCTCGACCCGGAGGGCGCCTACCTGGCCTGGACGGTCATGCTGACGACGTCCAAGTGCGAAGACGACATCCGCGAAGTCTTCGAATTCGTGGATGGCGACTGCGAGATCGAGATCCATCCTGAGGGCGCTCCAGCTGCGTCCCTCGACGAGCCGGCCGACGTCGACGCCTTCGACCCGATGGCGCTGATCCGCAAGATGCAGTCTGAGGCTGCAGCCGACGGCGCCATGGCCGCCCCTGATCCGGCCCCGACCCCGACCCCGACCCAGGCCCAGGCCCAGGCCCAGGCCCCGGCCCCCGCCCTGGCGACGCCGCAAGCCGCGGTTGCGGCTGCAGGCGCCGAACCGGCCGCCCCTGGGCCTTCACCTGCGACCAGTCCGGGCGCGGCAGGTCCCACTATTCGCGTCGACCTCGAACGCGTCGATCGGCTGATCGATCTGGTCGGCGAATTGGTGATCAACCAAGCCATGCTGGCCCAGCGGGTGATGGAGGCTGGGCTGGCTGGGGCCTCGGCGATCGGCATGGGTCTTGATGAGCTGGAGCAGCTCTCGCGCGAGATCCAGGACAGCGTCATGGCGATCCGCGCCCAGCCCGTGAAGTCAGTGTTCCAACGCATGCCGCGCCTCGCCCGCGAGGTGGCGGCCATGACTGGCAAACAAGTGCGGCTCGTCACCGACGGCGAGGGCACCGAGGTGGACAAGACGGTGATCGAACGCCTTGCCGACCCGCTCACTCATATGATCCGAAACGCCATTGACCACGGTCTGGAGGGGCCTCAGGAGCGGCTGGCTGCGGGCAAGCCCGCAGAAGGCGTGGTCCGGCTTTCAGCCGGTCACCGTTCGGGTCGAATCGTCATCGAAGTCGCCGACGACGGCGGCGGGATCAACCGCGCCAAGGTGCGCGAAATCGCGGTGGCCAAAGGCCTGATCTCCTCCGAAGCCGCCCTCAGCGACGAAGAGACCGATAACCTGATCTTTCTGCCGGGCTTTTCGACGGCGACGGAGGTCTCCGACATCTCCGGACGCGGCGTTGGCATGGACGTTGTCAAACGTTCGATCCAGGCGCTCGGCGGGCGTATTTCCATCGCCTCGCGGCCGGGCAAGGGCTCGACCTTCTTCATGAGCCTGCCGCTTACGCTCGCGGTGTTGGACGGCATGGTCGTCTCCCTCGGAGACCAGACCCTGGTCGTGCCGCTCACCGCGATCGTCGAGACGCTGCAACCCAGGAAGGAAGCCGTCCACGCGATGGGCGGCGAGGCGCGCGTCATCGCGGTCCGCGAAAGCTACGTCCCCTTGATCGACGTGGGGCAAGTGCTTGGCCATCGTCCCGGGGCCATGCCGGCAGGCGAGGGCGTCGTGCTTCTGATCGAGGCTGACGGCGGCGCGCGCGCGGCGCTCCTTGTCGACGCCATCCAGGGCCAGCGCCAAGTGGTGATCAAAAGTCTTGAGGCCAATTATCGCCACGTTCCGGGCATTGCGGCTGCGACCATCCTTGGAGATGGACGCGTGGCCTTGATCCTGGATGTCGATGCGGTCGTTGCCGCCTCGCGGGCCGGCGAGCCGTCGGCGCCCGAATCCAAACTCGCAGCGGTGGGCTGAACCATGCAAAATCTCGACAATTTAAACGACCATCTGGCGAGCGGACAAACCGCCAGCGCCGCCGGGCGCGAACTGATCGCCTTCCGTATCGGCGAGCAGGAGTTCTGCGTGGACATCATGTCCGTTCGCGAAATCAGAGGCTGGACCAAGACCACAGCCTTGCCCCGTTCGCCGGTCTATGTGCGCGGTGTCGTCAATCTGCGCGGCGCGGTCCTGCCGATCGTCGATCTTTCGTTGCGGCTCGGTTTTTCCGCCACTGACCCGACGGAGCGGAGCGTGATCATCGTGTCCCAGATCGGGGCTCAGTTGGTCGGGCTCTTGGTCGACGCCGTTTCCGACATCATCACCGTCACGGGCCAGGGCATTCAGCAGACCCCCGATGTGGCGTCTGACCTCGTAAAGACCTTCGTGCAGGGCATCTTGGCGATCGACGGGCGGATGATCAGCCTGATCTCGCTGGATCACGTGCTGCCCGACCAGCAGCTCGAAGCCGCTTAATGCAAGCTGTGGTTAACCCTACGCTCGAGGGCGCCAAGCAGTTGGTGGACGGGGAGTTCCCGTTCACGATCGCCGATTTTCGCATGATCGCGGCGATCCTGCACGGTGACGCGGGCATAGCCCTGTCGGAATCCAAGGCGACCCTGGTCTATTCGCGCCTCGCCAAGCGCCTTCGCCTGCTGGGTATGGAGAGTTTTCGCGACTATTGCGCCCTGATTGAGAGCAAGGGGGGCGGTGATGAACGCCTCCATATGTTGGCCGCTCTCACCACCAACGTCACCCGCTTCTTTCGCGAACCGCACCACTTCGAGCATCTCAAGACCAAGGTCTTGCCGGGGCTTATCGCAAAAGCCAAGGCCGGCGCGCGCGTGCGCCTTTGGTCGGCGGCTTGCTCCAGCGGACCGGAGCCCTATTCGATCGCCCTGACCCTTCTGTCGCTGCTTCCCGACGCTGCGCGATACGATATCAAGATCCTGGCGTCCGACATCGATCCGAACATGGTCGCCGAGGGCTTGGCCGGGGTCTATGGCGCTGCGGCCCTGGAGCCGGTGCCGACGGCGATGCGCGATCGCTGGTTCAAACCCATGGCCGCACGGCGCGGCGAGGCGTGCTGGAGCGCCGGCGACGACCTGCGAGCGCTGATCGCCTTTCGCGAGCTCAACCTCGTCGGGGATTGGCCGATGAAGGGCCAGTTTCAGGCCATCTTCTGCCGAAACGTGGTGATTTACTTCGACGACGCCACCCAAGCGAAGTTGTGGAGCCGCTTTGCGCCGCTGATCGGGCCGCAAGGCGTCCTCTACATCGGTCATTCCGAGCGTGTCAGCGGCCCTGCTGCGCAGCGTCTGCAACCGATCGGCGTCACGACCTACGGCCTTGTGGAGCCTGCGCGATGATCCGCGTCCTCATCGTCGATGATTCAGCCACCATGCGCGCCCTTATCCGCGCCACCTTGCAGCGCGATCCGCAGATCGAGGTGGTCGGCGAGGCGGCCGACCCCTTGGAGGCGCGCACCGCGATCAAGGCGCTAAATCCCAACGTCATCACCCTCGATGTCGAGATGCCCAACATGAGCGGCCTCGACTTTCTCGAGCGGATCATGCGCTTGCGGCCGATGCCGGTGGTGATGGTCTCAACCCTGACCAGCCGCGGCGCGGAAGCCACCTTGAGCGCGCTCGAGCTTGGCGCCGTCGAATGTATTGCAAAGCCGGCGGTGGCCGGCCCTTCGGCGTTCAGCGACCTTGCGGAAAAGGTAAAGGCCGCGGCCGGTGCGCGCGTCCGGCCGCGCGCCTCAGGCCCAAGGTCCAGCATCTATCCCCAGTTCACCCCCAACGACCGGGTCGTGGCGATCGGCTCGTCGACCGGCGGGGTCGAGGCGCTCATCACCATCCTCTCAAGCTTCCCCGCCAATTGTCCGCCCACGGTCATCACTCAGCACATGCCGGCGAGTTTCACCCGCAGTTTCGCCCAACGCCTGGACCGCATGACCGCCCCCCAGGTGAGCGAGGCCGTCGATGGCGATCCGCTGACGCCGGGCAGGGTCTATCTGGCGCCAGGCGGGGCGACCCATCTGGAGGTGGCCGGCGTCAATACCCTGCGTTGCCGCATCCTCGACAGCGATCCGGTGAGCGGTCACCGCCCGTCTGTGGATGTGCTCTTCACATCGATGGCCAAGGTTGCGCGAGAGCGGGGAATTGGCGTGATTCTCACCGGCATGGGCCGAGATGGCGCGGCTGGCCTCTTGGCGATGCGCGAGGCGGGCGCTGAAACCTTCGGTCAGGACGAGGCGACCTGCGTCGTCTACGGCATGCCCAAGGCGGCGATGCAGAACGGTTCGGTCCGCCGCCAGCTTCCCTTGGAGCGCATGTCAGCAGAAATCCTCGCCCTGGCGGGCGCACCTGTTGGGGAGGCCGCCTAATGCCTGTCGCTGCCGCAATTCGGGTGCTGGTCGTCGACGATCAGCAGACCATCCGCTCGCTGGTTCGCACTGGACTGGCGCAGCTTGGCTTCGTCGATATCGTCGAGGCGATCGACGGTGAAGGGGGGTTGCGAGCGATGCTCACCCCTCAGCCGCCCAAGTTGATCATCTCTGATTTCAATATGCCGAAGCTCGACGGGCTGGGTTTTCTACGCGCCGTTCGCGCCCACGAACCGATCAAGTCGACGGCCTTCATCATGCTGACCGGCCGGGCCGATACCGATCTGGTGAAGCGCGCGGCGCAGTTTGGAGCCAACAACTATTTGGTGAAGCCCTTCACGGTGGCGACCCTGAAAGAAAAGATCGAGGCGGTCTTTGGAGGCCTGACGTGACCAACCCGCCCCGGCTTTGCTCAACGGGAGATCTCTCCTCATGACGCTCGCCTGCGCGCATCCTCCCGCCGAGCCCGAAAATCCGTCAGCTACTGGGCCGGTGTTCGTCACCCTGGCCGCCGTCGCTGCGGAGCTTAGTGAACTTGCGCTTATGAGCGACCAGCTTCAGGAGGCGGCCTCCCGCGCGCTCTTTGAGGCGGGCGCCGCCCCCGTCGAAGGCCTGCGGGAGTTTCAATCGCTCGATCTCTTGGGGCAGCGATTGCGCGGCGTGGCGGGATTTCTTGATGAACTGGCCAAGGTCGCCCCGCGAGGCTGGCGGCTCGACGTCAAGCGGGCTTCGGCAGGCGTGACCCTTTCAGATCTCGCCCGGCGCCTGAGCAGCGCGGAGGCTTCAGCCGGCGAAGGCTGCGATGACAACGCCCATTGCGGCGACCTCGAGCTGTTTGACTGACCATGGCGCGCTTGTCTCAAATCCCCAACGCCAAGCTCGACCTTGCATCGGCCAATGTGCTCATCGTCGGCGACCGGCCGAGCGAACAAGACATTTTGGCCCAGATGCTGATGGGTTTTGGGGTGTCCGGCATCCAGCGCTGCACCACCGCCGAAGAGGGTCTTCGCATTGTGGACCGCGAGACCATCGATCTCAGCCTTGTTGATGGCGGTATGAAGGAATCCAGCGGTCACTGGATGATTTCTGAGATTAGGCGCCAGTCCAAAGAAGCCGCGCGCCATCTGCCGATCGTCCTGGTTTGCGGCCACCTGCGCCGATCAGACATTTTCAAAGCCCGGGATTGCGGGGCGAACTTCGTGCTCACCAAGCCGATCGTTCCGCAGGTTTTGTTCGATCGCATTGTCTGGCTGGCCCGCGATCAACGGCAATTCATCGAGTGCGACACCTATGTGGGCCCTGACCGCCGGGTCAAGGCCTACGGCCCGCCCTTGGGTATTCCGGGGCGGCGGCACGACGATCTGTCCGAGCACGTGGGCGCAGCCCGGGAAGAGAACCTTTCCCAGGGCGCGATCGACGGGTTCTTTGGCGCCACGAAGGTGACGATCTGATGCCGGTCAAGTTCCGAAAGCCGATCAATCGCTTGGCATGGCGGGTGGGACAAAAGGGTGTTTCGCGCTCCGACGCCATTGCGCGTGCGACGGCGAACGTTGAGACCATGCGCGACGAAGGCCTGCTTTATATTGATTCAAACCTCGATCGGCTCGAGGTGCTGATGTCCGCGGCGCGACGTGGGGAGCGTCCATCGCTGCGTGAACTCTATGAAAGCAGTGACGCCATCGGGGGCACGGCGGGGGTTTTCGGCCTGCCGGCGCTCGGCAAAGCGGCCTTCAGTCTTTGCGAACTTCTCAGCCAATTCGAAGAGCTTGCCGATTGGAAGCCCGAGGCTGTCGAGGTCCACATAAACGGCATGCGCATCCTTCGTCGCCTCTCGCTTTCAGAAGATGAGGCCAACGTCGCCCTGATGCTCAAAGACCTCGCCAAACTGACCGCACGCGCGGTCTCATAAGTCCTCCTGGCTGGCTTGGCGCTCGATCTCCAAGGGGCGTGAGGCGGGGCTTTTGCAGAGCGCTAAGGATCTCGGCTGGGGTTCAAAATCCCCACCAGGCCATTGGCGCACGTCGCAGCAGGAAGCTTCGTTGCACAATTTCAAAGGCTTGATCGCTCGACCCTGGGTCCCGTTTTCGGGAAGCGTTGCAGGTCAGCATGAAGAAGATGAGGCGCATAAGGTATAAATTCCAAATAATGAAAGTAACGCGGTATATATACAGTGTAATCAATAATAAAATTCGTTGTTATTCGAACATTGTTGGAATTTTTCTATTCATTTTATTTAGATGATGCAGTTAGGAGAAAAACTGCCTCGAAGGGGCAAATAGTAATGTAGTTGGGGGACTACCCAGTGCTTGAGTTTAGTGAAGACTCCGCGAGGCTATCCGCGCCTGATGTGAGCCGCGTCGCGCAGTGGCGTTGGAAGGGGCTCGGGGGGCGAACGAGCCAAGCCCTGCTCCTTGGAGCTCTGGCCTGGCTCTTAACTCGGTCGTGGCTGGTGCCCGTCTGGTGCGCGGTCACGCTCGGCGTCTGGTTCCTGGAATCGGCGACGTTCAAACGCCTGATCCAGCATCCCGAGGATCGCCGCCTGCGGCGGCTGGCCCTTGGCGCGCTGGGACTGTCGGCCAGCTGTTTTGCAAGCGTCGCCGTCGTCATCCAGGCGCATCGTTCGCCGGTCGCCCTGGCCGGAGCCGGCCTTGCACTATGTGCGATCAATCTGAACAACGCCGTCAAGGCGCGCAGCTGGTCACGCGCAGCGCTGGTGGTGATGGCGCCTTCCACCCTGCTGATCCTGGCGACGCCGCTCACTGCGCTGCTCTTCGGATATAATGTCGGGACCGCCGAGGGTCTTCTCCTCGTGGCCGGCGCTGCGACCTATATCGCCTTTGTCATCAAGTTGGTCTCCACCCTCGAGACGGAAGGCCATGAGCTCAAGGCGGCTCTGGACGATCTGGAGCACCAGCGTGACGTGGTGCGACTGGCCAGGGACGAGGCGGAGCGGGCCAAAGCGCGATGGGTCATGCTGTTCGAGCAGAGCCCATTGCCCCAGGTCTGTTTCGATGCATCGCGCCTCTATGACCTATTGAAAGGCTATCGCCAGGGGGGCGCTCAGCGACTTGGCGACGCTCTGAGCGCGCAGTCCGTCGGGGTGGACGATGTCTTCGCCCGATTTCGGCTTACCGAGGCCAATGCGGCGACGGAGGCGCTTTTGGGCGTCAACGGATTCGACGGTCGCATGGACATGGGGCATTTCGACATCAGCTTCATCGCAGGTCTCTGCGCCAGCCTCAACCGGATGGGGGAGGCGAACGTCCTGCCGCCGTTCGAGGCCCAGGTGGTCCGGGCCGACGGGACGAAGGTCGACGTCATGGTCCATATTCGCAACATCCTCGACGGCGGACCGCCCTGGAGCACCTGTATCGCAACCTACGTCGACATCACCGACGCACGGCGTGCAGCCAAGGCGCAGCGCGAGGTCGTCGAGGCGGCTGAAGCGGCCAATCGAGCCAAAAGCGAATTTCTGGCCAATGTGAGCCACGAGATCCGGACGCCGCTGAACGGCGTGCTTGGCATGGCGCAAGTCATGGAGGGGGGGCGGCTGTCGAAGCCGCAACGCCGCGCTCTGACCGTCATCCGCCAGTCGGGCGACGTCCTGCTGGCGCTGCTTAACCAGATCCTCGATCTGTCGAAGATCGAAGCGGGCAAATTGGAGCTGGAAGAAAAGGATTTCGATATCGGGCATTTGGCCCAGGAGCTGCATGCCGCCTTTGGTGATCTGGCCGAGAGCAAGGGGCTTGCGCTCTCGGTCGCGGTTTCGCCGCAGGCCGCAGGAATTTACCGCGGCGATGGGTTCCGCATTCGCCAAATTCTGTCGAACCTCATGGCCAACGCAGTCAAGTTCACTCAGACCGGGACGGTGAACGTCGAAATATCCCGGACGGCCCTGGGGTTGAAGATGATCGTCGAAGATACCGGCGTTGGCGTTGCGCCCGAACGGATCGCGCGATTGTTCGAAAATTTCGTCCAGGCCGATTCCTCGACCACCCGGGAATTCGGGGGCACGGGCCTCGGCCTTGGGATATGCCGCGAGCTCTGCAGGGCGATGGGGGGACAGGTATCCGCCGAGAGCGAGCTGGGGAAGGGCAGCCGATTTGTTGTTGAACTGCCCTTAGTGCGCACCGGAGATGTCGCGCGTCAGGAACCGGTCGCGGCGGGCGCGGCGGCCCGCCTCGATGACGACGCCGGATTGCGTATCTTGGCCGCCGAAGACAATCCGGTGAACCAGCTCGTGCTCAAGACCATCCTGGCGCAGATCGGTCTCAAAGCCGTGATCGTCGAGAACGGCGAACAGGCGGTCGCGGCCTGGGAACGCGAGGAATGGGACGTTATCTTGATGGACGTGCAGATGCCTGTGATGGATGGTCCTACCGCGGCGCGCGAAATCCGCCGCCGAGAGGCCCTGGCCGCACGCCCGTCCACGCCAATTGTAGCCCTCACCGCCAACGCCATGACCCATCAGGTCGAGGGCTATATCGCTGCGGGCATGGATGGGATCGTCGCCAAGCCGATAGAAATCTCCCATCTCCTGGAAGCTATCGCCGAGGCCACCCGGGGCTCGCGCCTGGCCGAAGACGCGACAGGCCCCGCCCAGAACTCACGAGCCGCCCCACGCTAAGGCGGGGCGTCGAGCAAGCAGGGCGGCGACCCCTTCGCGCATCGGTCCCTGCAGACCGACCCTGTGGGGCAGGACGATGACCCCAGCCTCTATGCGTATGCGAAGGACGATCCGACGAACAGCGCGGATTCGAGCGGCCTTTGCACCGGGTCGCGCATCGGTAGAGCTCTGACACCCATCTTTGGACCGCCACGGCGAAGGCGTCTTCCCGCGGCCTGCGCCGCTGCTATGCCTCGCCGCCGGCGGGCTCACGCTTCCTCGGCTATGAGGACATCCTGGTCCAGGATCTGAAGCTTCAGGTTGCGACCTTGGCTATTTGCAACACCAAGGTCTCGATCGGCAAGCTGGCGGAGATCCACGCCCAGCCGGCCGCGAAGCTGGCCAGCGCCAGCGCCACCGCCGTCGCCACAGCCCTCAGGGATGCGCTTGCCGCCGCCGAGGACCCCGCCGAGGCTTAGGCGGCGGAGGAGACGTGCAGGCGCACGCCGGCGCGCTGTTGCAGGTAGCCGATCACCCCGAAGAGGTTGCGGGCCTGGGGGTTGCCCCTGGGGCCGAACATCCGGATCAGGCTCTTGGGCGGCGCCCCGGTGGCCTCACCCAGGCGCTCGAAGCCGACCGTGGCCTTGATGTAGTCGCGCAGGATGGTCTTGCCGGTCTCCAGGTCCCCGGCCAGCAGCGCGTCAACGCCTTCGCGCAGCAGGGCCTCGGCGAAGGCGGGGTCGGCGGCCACACGCTGGCCGACCAGGTCCTTGAAGCTGCGGGTGAGGGTCATGGTGCATCTCCTGCGGTGTATCTCATGTATCTCATGGGGCGCGCCTGCGCCGCTTGTAGGCGGCCCACAGGGCCTTGGCGGTCTCGATATCCTTCTGCTGGCGGCGCTTGGTCCCGCCGGCCAGCAGGACGACGAGCTTCGCCCCGTCGCGGGCGAAATAGACCCGGTAGCCCGGCCCCCAGTGCAGCCGGTGCTCCGAGACGCCGTCGCCGACCGGCTGGCAGTCTCCGAAAAGGCCGCGCTCGAAGCGGGCCAGGGCCACGACAATCTTGGCGGCGGCCTCTGCGTTGAGGCTGGCGAACCAGTCGGCGAAGGGGCTGGCACCCTGCTCGTCGGTGTAGTGGCGCAGCTCCATCGTCGACCATAGGTAACATATAGGTTACCGACGAAGCAAGCCCTTCTTCCCTCAGCCAGCGTCTTCCGGGCGCCGCCGGCGCGTGCCATCTCTTCCGCCACACGGCGGCGACCCTGATGCTGGAGGGCGGCGCCGACATCCGCTTCATCCAGGCCCTGCTCGGCCACGAGAGCCTGGAGACCACCCAGATCTACGCCAAGGTCTCGATCGGCAAGCTCGCCGAGATCCACGCCGCCACCCATCCCGCCGCCAGGCTGGCCAGCGCCACAGCCGTCGCCACAGCCCTCAGGGAGGCGCTCAGCGCCGCCGAGGGTTGAAGAGACTTCCACGGGCCCTGGATCATCACACTAAGTGTGATATAAACTCCTGACATATGGAAACTCGTGCCGATACGCCTCTACAAAGAACGGCTGGTTCGAGAAGTGCGCGCGCAAGGAGAAGATCGGCGACCGGGCGCTCTGCGAGGCGGTCGGGCGCGCAGAGCAGGGGCTGGTGGACGCCGACCTCGGCGGCGGGCTGATCAAGCAGCGGGTGGCGCGCGCCGGAGCCGGCCGATCCGGCGGCTACCGGGTGATGGTGTTCTATCGCGCGGGGAACCGGGCGGTGTTCGTCTACGGGTTCGCCAAGAGCGACCGGGTCAACCTGGGCCGGGACGAGGTGGCGACCTTCCAGGCGGCGGCGAAGGTGGTCCTGGGGCTGTCGCCGGCGCAGATGGCGGCCGAGGTGGCGGCGGGACGTTGGACGGAGGTTCGGTGCGATGACCAAGACCTATAAGAGCGAAGCCCTGGCGGCAGTCCACGAGATGATGGAGGGGCTGCATCAGGCCGGGTCCATCGACAAGCAGACGATGCGCTCGTTCGACCAGGCCTGCCTGGCGCCCACCCCGCCGCTGGAGCCCGAGGAAATCCGCGCCATCCGCGAAGCCGAGCATGTGTCGCAGGGCGTGTTCGCCCGCTACCTGAACGTCTCCAAGAACCTGGTGTCCGACTGGGAGCGAGGGCAGAAGCGGCCCGGCGGCCCGGCGCTTCGCCTGCTGGCCATCGTGCGCAAGAACGGGCTCGCCGCCCTGGCCTGACGGCCCCTTCTTCCTCTCAGCCAGCCCGACTTCGCCTGCCGCCACCCCAGCGAAGCCGGCTTCCCGCCAGCCTGCGCCGCTGCCATGGTGACGCTCGATGGCGTCTACGACTCTCCAGCGCGCGACTCCCAAAAACCGCCTCAAGGGCAAAATCGGCCGCCCTCGCGCCGGCGCGTCGGCGGCCGACCCTGCAACGCCCGGAACCGCCTCGGAAAAACCCGTCCAGCTACGACCGCTGCCCGTCAGGGGTCTCAGTCTCTTTGAAACTGGACGTCTGGACCGTCACGGGCCAAGATCGTTAGCGCGGCCAAGGTTGATGTAAGGACCAATTTGCATGCTCGCACTGGTCGCGGCGGTTTCACTGGCGAGCTGCGCGTTCGACCACGCTCACTACGTTTTGCGCGGCGACCCGCAGGTCACCGCCGACTTCCGTCCGATCGATAGCGGCGGCGACTGGCCAGCTGGGCTCGCCGTGCGGATAAGGTTCGGCAAGAGCGCGCGCGCCTACTGGTTTTTGCCATGGGACGGCGGAACCGACGGCTTGCAACATCTCGCCTCAACAACCGACGTCGAGCAACCTGGATGGCGGCCCCCATCGCCTGATGGTGGTCCGCGCCCGCTCGGCGACATTGATTATATTGGGACCGATCGGGGTTATCGCGTCTTGGACGCTGCGCCTCACCGCAGCGCCCCGGCTGCAGCGCACATGCTGCTTCCAAACCTCGGCGATCGCACATGGCACGCGAATTTTGATGCAGCGCCGAAGCAATTCTTCGATTTGACGGGGTGTCCAAAAGGGCGCTGAACCCCTCCCATCTATCCGGAGATGTTCTCTTGATCCCCACCATCACCGCTTTTGAACGCTCGCCCGATCGGGGCCGGGGATTGGCGCGCGATATGCGTGTTCGCTGGGCGCTGGAAGAAGTGGGCCAGCCATACGACGTGCGGCTTCTTTCGTTCAACCAGATGAAGGAACCGGCGCATCGCGCGCTTAATCCCTTCGGGCAGATCCCAAGCTATGAGGAGGGCGATCTCACCCTCTTCGAATCAGGAGCCATTGTCCTCCATATCGCCCAACGACATGCAGGCTTGCTGCCAGATGAGCAGAACGCCCGGGCGCGCGCGATCACATGGATGTTCGCCGCCCTTAACACTGTGGAGCCGCCGATTGTGGAGCGTTCAATGGCCGCTCTCCTCGATCGCGACAGGAGCTGGTATGCTGAGCGGCTGCCGATCCTCGAGGAGCGCGTCAATGGTCGGCTGGGCGAACTCTCCGGTCGGCTCGGCCAGGCCCATTGGCTCGACGCTGATTTCAGCGCCGGCGACCTCTTGATGGTGACGGTTTTGCGCCGGTTGAGCGGATCCGTCATCCTGGAGAAATATCCGAACCTCTGCGCCTACGTGGCGCGCGGCGAAGCGCGGCCCGCCTATCAGCGCGCCTTCGAAGACCAGCTTGCGGTGTTCATGGGTGATCGACCGCTTGGCTGACCTGGCGAGTTATCGAACGCCTTTCGCCGCCCTCAGATATTGAACCAGCCCGCCATGACGCATCGGATCTCCCCTGAGCGCACGGAAACCGTCGTGTGTTGTCCAGGCGGAGCTTCGAACACCACGCGCTGATGGGGCGTTGAGACGATGACGGCGCCTGGGTTGTTGAACTGGCAAACCGGATAGGATTGGCGCGGCCAAAGGGCGCTCACTGGAATCGCTGCGCAGTTGACGGCGCCGAAAGAGCGGCTGAACACCGCGCCTTCGTACTGGAAAATCATCGGCGGCTTTGGGCCGATGGCGATGTGAGATGGCCGCGCAACGACCGGACATGGCTGTCCCACGATATTCCACTGCGCCTGCAAGCCGTGTGCAGTTGACCAGTTCAGATAGATGAACGGCGCTGAGACGACGCAGCAATAGCCGATCACCGAGAGCCAAAGTGCGAGCTGTTCGCCAAGAGGTTGGGAGCGATTGGTGCGGCGAGGTCGCGACGCAATCGGATAAGCTATCATGCGCCGCACCTCCAACTACATTTGTAAATTGCAAGGCGGCGCCTGTCGCGTCAAGTCCTGTTCACAAGCTAGGCCTAGTCTTCGTGCTTGATCTCGATCGCGTCCGTCTCGCCGCCCATCGCGCCGCTCATTGAACGATCGGATAGTAGATCACCAAGAAAATCAGGCAGAGCCCCGCGAACACCGCAGCGCCGAGAAGCTGCGCCCAGGCGGCTCGTACGAAGAACGGGAGCAGCACCGCTGGGGCCATGGCCAGCACGATGGCGTTTTGATTGGCCCAGTTTTGGATTCCGAGGTTGGAGCCGGCGGCATAGTTGGTGATCAGGGCCACGAGCAGAAACACCAGCAGCGCGCTGAAATAGGTGCGCCTCTCACGCTCATGAAAAGCGCGCATGTCATAGGTTTCGCCATCTTCGAAGTCGGGCGAGACGAGCGCGCAGATGAAGTACTGCACGACCGACACCACGCAGCCGCCGACGAGGACCCCAAGCTTCATCTCTTTCATCGCATGGAAGTCCCAAAGCGAGATCCAGTTATCCAACAACATGATCAACACGGCGAACATCCAAAACGCGTGCGGCCATGAGAAGGTCAGCGCGCGCCGGTGGCGCACCATGCGCGTGGCGGCGAAGAGCACGCGGGTAAGTCCCAGTGTGTAGATGAATGACAGAAAGACGATGATGAACTCGAATGGCCGCACCAGCACTTCTCCTTGACCAAGGAGGACCCGCGCGCCTGGCGTCCGATGTAAGCGCCCACCCAAGCTCCCCTTGCAGACTATCGCCAAAGCTGAAGGTAGTTGGACTCGCCAAGCCCGCAATGCGGCGTCAGCCAAATCGCCGGGATTTTCCAGCTGCGGGCGATGATCGCGCCGTGAAGCCTATTCAGACGACATGGTCGAGGATGTCGCGGCCGTCTACCCAAGCCCGAACTTGGCCGAGATGAACTGGCGGCGTCGGACCTTCGCTCAAGCGACCGGTTCATGGCGCACCGCACGGAGCTGGCGCGGTTTTGGGGCTGGTGAAAGTTCAGCCTGGGTAGGGCGCGCCCTCGCGGCGGGGCGACCCCAGCGAAGCGTGCGCAGCAATCTTGTGAAGGTGTGGGGTTGAACCACGCTCTCGCTAAAGATGACCTCTTAGCGTCACGTCCGATCAAAGGCTCCGAAGTCTGCGCCCGAAGGATGACGCCGCATGCGAGCCGGCGTCGATCGGCCGCGCTGGAACTTAAAGCTGGGCGTGCTTATCGATGAAATCGATAAGAATCGACGAATAAATCAATTGGATTCCGCCTCTGCTCGGGACCTTATTCCGCCATCCCGTAGACGACCGGGGAATACGCACCGCCCGCGACGAACCTGTCGCCTGCGGTCCCCAATTCAAGGATCGACAGCGTGGAGTTGCCCTCTCTTAGGCAGTTGCAATACCTGATCGCGTTGCATGAGCATCAGCACTTCGGTCGAGCAGCCGACGCCTGCAATGCGACCCAATCGACGCTGTCATCCGGCTTAAAGGAACTCGAAGCGACCTTGGGTCTGCGCCTGGTCGAACGGACCCGGCGGGTTGTCGTCTTCACGCCCGTGGGGGTAAGCGTCGCGCACCGTGCACGGGAGATCCTGCTCCGGACCCAGGAACTCGCGCTACTCGGCTCGACGCCGTTGGCCGGCGTCCTGGAGATGAGTGTAATCCCGACCATCGCGCCCTTTCTCTTGCCTTGCATCCTCAACAAGGTTCGCAAAGACCATCCGGAGCTGGAGGTCCGGGTTCACGAGGCGATGAGCCACGAAGGGTGCTCGAACCTGTCGAACGGACGGAGCGACTGCATGCTCCTGGCCTTGCCCTACAATTGCGGCGACTTTGAATATGTCACGCTGTTTGAGGATCCGATCGTTGTCGCCATGCGGGCCGATGACCCGCTCTCGGCCGCAAACACCATCGACCCGAAAGATTTGGCGCAGGACGAGCTGCTGCTGCTGAACGAGGGACACTGCCTCAGAGACCACGCGTTGAAAGCCTGTCGGCGTCCCGACCACGGGCCAAAGGCCTCGCCAGGGGCCTCGATCCATACCCTGGTCCAATTGGTCAACGCCGGGATGGGCGTGACGCTGCTGCCGCAGATGGCCGTGGACGCCGGCGTCGCCGATGGAACCGACGTCGTTACCCGCCCGCTCGCCGGCGGCGACGCGCGGCGAACTATTTGCTTGGCTTGGCGGCGAAACAGCCCCCGCGCCGACGGCCTGGCCCGGCTCGCGGTCACCATTCAAAACGCCTACGTCAAGGGAGCTTCCGAGCCATCTCAGCAGCGGCAGGGTCAGTAATCGAATTTCTCCACAACACATATCAAAACAAATTATTTCTCTGACATCGATCTGGCGAGTAGGGCGATGATGAAGTTCGCGATTTGGCGCGACAAGGATTCATTCATCATCAAATGAACTGTGCATCATTTACCAACCTTTTCGCTATTTCATCTTATCGTTCGGGTCGCCAAGGCGTGAACTTGCTGCGCGCTGATGTGCGGCCGCAGCCGTGGCGGGCGAGCCTCGCCAAATCTCTTTTGCTGACGGCAGCCGTCGTCGCTATCGGGGCAAAGAGCCTTCCGGCCTGGGCCGATGGCGCGCCTCGACCCAACAATTTCTGGTGGCCGGACAAGTTGGATCTATCGCCGCTTAGAAGCCACGATATCGAGTCCAATCCCTACGGTCGCGACTTTGACTACGCCAAGGAGTTCCGGACGCTCGACATCGCCGCGGTCAAGGCGGACATCAAGGCGGTCCTGACCAAATCGCAGGACTGGTGGCCTGCGGACTATGGCAACTACGGCCCATTCTTCATCCGCATGGCCTGGCACGGCGCCGGCACCTATCGCACTTGGGATGGTCGCGGCGGCGCGGACGGCGGCGAGCAGCGCTTCGAGCCGCTGAACAGCTGGCCCGACAACGTCAATCTCGACAAGGCCCGGCGGCTGCTGTGGCCCATCAAGCAAAAATACGGCCGCAAGCTCTCCTGGGGCGACCTGATGGTCTTGACCGGCAACGTCGCCCTTGAATCGATGGGCTTCCAGACCTTTGGCTTTGGCGGCGGCCGCCAAGACGATTGGCAACCCGATCTCGTCTACTGGGGTCCTGGCGATAAGCTCATGACCAGCAACCGCGATAAGGCTGGCCAGCTTGAGAAGCCGTTGGCGGCGGTCCAGCAAGGCCTCATCTACGTCAATCCGGAAGGCCCGGGCGGCGTGCCCGATCCGCTCGCTGCGGCGAGGGACATTCGTGAGGCCTTCGGCCGCATGGCCATGAACGATGAAGAGACCGTCGCCCTGATTGCTGGGGGCCACACCTTCGGCAAGGCGCACGGCGCCGCCTCGCCGGAAAAGTGCATCGGCCCAGCACCAGCGGCCGGCGGTGTCGAAGACCAGGGGTTGGGTTGGAACAACAAGTGCGGCGGTGGCAAGGCCACGGACGCCATCAGCAGCGGGCTGGAAGGCGCCTGGTCGGCAGATCCCATCCACTTCACCCAGCAGTACCTCCACAACCTGTTCGGCCATGAGTGGGTTCTGACCAAGAGCCCGACAGGCGCCAACCAGTGGGCGCCCAAGGACCCTGCCGACGTGGTGCCGGATGCGTCCGACCCCTCGAAGCGTCACCCCCTGATGATGTTCACCACAGACATCGCGCTGAAGACCGATCCGGCCTACCGGGAGGTTTCCAAGCGGTTTGAGGAGCATCCTGAGGAATTCAAGCTGGCCTTCGCCAAGGCTTGGTTCAAGCTGACGCATCGCGACATGGGCCCCAAGGCCCGCTACCTCGGCGCCGCCGTGCCGAAGGAGGACCTGATCTGGCAAGATCCGCTGCCTGCTGCGGACTATAAGCTGATCGGGCCGGCGGAGATCACCGCCCTCAAGCACCAGATCCTAACCTCGGGTCTTTCCGAGCCAGACCTTGTCCGGGTGGCCTGGGCCTCAGCGTCGTCATTCCGTCGGACGGATTATCGCGGCGGCGCGAACGGTGCGCGCCTCAGATTGGCGCCGGAGAAAGACTGGGCGGCCAATGACCCGCAGGACCTGGAGAAGGTTCTCAGCGTCCTGGAGGGCCTTCAGGCCAGGTTCAATGCGAAGCGAGCTGACGCAAAGCAGGTGTCGCTGGCCGATCTCATCGTGTTGGGCGGGTCCGCCGCGGTCGAGGACGCAGCGCGCAAAGCCGGGTATCCCATCAGCGTTCCATTTACGCCCGGGCGCGTCGATGCTTCGCAGGCGCAGACCGATGTGGATTCGTTCGCCGCATTAGAGCCGAGCGCGGACGGATTCCGGAACTACTACGCTAAAGACAGCCAAAGGACGCCGGCGGAGTTGCTGGTGGATCGGGCCGATAAGCTCGATCTCAGCGTCCCGGAAATGACGGTGCTGGTCGGGGGCTTGCGGGCCCTGGACGCTAATGAAGGTCATTCCCAGTTAGGCGTGCTCAGCAAGCGGCCCGGAACCTTGAGCAATGATGTCTTCGTCAACCTGCTCAGCATGTCCACCCGGTGGTCGAAGTCGGCCCAGGATGACGGCGTCTACGAGGGTTACGACCGCAGCTCCGGAAAGCTCATGTGGAAAGCCTCCTCCGTGGATCTGATCTTCGGATCGAATTCGGAATTGCGCGCTGTCGCCGAAGCCTATGCGTCGGACGATGCGCGGGAAATGTTTGTGCGCGATTTCGTGAGAGCCTGGGTCAAGGTGATGAACAACGATCGCTTCGATCTTAAGAATTAGAGCCAATCGCGCGGCGCCGATGGCGTCGCGTGTTGGCTCGGGGGTTGTGGTCAACGCGACCGCAGATCAGGCGATCGCCGGCTCGCGCATTCCCATCATTTGTTCGAAGTTCTTCGCATAGAAAAGGTCTCGGTCATCCTGCGACAGGTCCGCAAAGGTGCGCTCAAACCGTCCGATCGGGTCGTTGGTGCCTTCAGGATGTGGATAGTCGCTGGAGAACATGTAGAGGTCCGCACCGGAATCCTTAATCAGATAGCCCGCGTCTTCGCCGGGGAACGGCGTGAATTTCATGTGCCGCCGGATGATCTGCGACGGCTTGGCCGATAGCGCCTGCAGATAAGGATCGGTGCGTCCAAAGCTGCGTGCGCCCATGTCCATCTGGCGCAGGAAACCAGGCACCCAGTAGGCGCCATATTCGATAACCCCGCCGCGCAGCGCCGGAATGCGATCGAAGAGGCCGTCGTAGACCAGCGCGCCCAGGAACATCTCTGCTGAGTGCGGCAACACGACATAGTCCTTGAAGCGCAGGTTCTCGCCGCCGCCGTGCAGGTCGGGCGAAGCTGGGCGGCCGTTATTGATGTAGGCCTGCGGCAGAACGCGCGAGCCGGCCCCGATGTGTAGGACGAAGGGCGCGCCCTTGGCTGCGAGGAACGCCCAGAACCGATCCAGATCGGGGTGGCCGGGAGAACGCTCGCCGGCCGGTGTCGAGGGGACCCAGACTGCGCCGCATCCCAAATGAATGGCCTCCTGCGCTTCCTCAAGCGCGCGGGCCGGATCGTCGAGCGGCACATAGGCCACGCCGATCAGCCGCTCGTCTTTGCAGAAATTCGCCATGGCCCGGTTGGCCGCGCGGCTTCCGGCGTAGACGACATCGGGGTCGGACGACGTCCGAAATGGCCGCAGCGCTGAAGTTGGAAACACCAGTTGACTGGCGAACCCCAGTTCGTCGAGCGCACGCGCACGCTCGACCGGATCGCAGGCTCCATAGGCCAGTCGTCCTTTTGGCCCCGCGATCAAGCCCTCGATCACTTTCTCCTTAGGGGCTGTGACCGGCGGCCGCGTTGAAGGCGGGTCGCGCCGCAGAAGCCGGTCCTTCATAGGTCCCTCAGCAAAGGGGACGAGCCAATCGGCTGGCTCCATCAGGTGGCTATCGGCGTCGTGACAAATGCGTCCTTGGGCATAAGGCATGGACTTCCTCCTGAGGCGAGCGGGCATCGCCTGGCGCACTATCTCCTTTAGTCAGATCTGCTTACAAGCCAAATTTGAGCCAGGGCTTCGCCCCCAGCGGGCCTTGCATTTGGAGTTCAGCGCGCTTCGGGGGGAACGTGTTTTTCCGCCTCGGCATGACAGTCATAGGTCAAACCCGGTTCGGCGCAGAAATCCGGCCACTGGCCGGTGCGCCGCCAATAGTCCGTCAGGCCTATGTTTGAGACCAGTGAAAAGAAACGTTTGTCTCGCCGAAACCGCGCGAGGCCAGGCCAAAAAAGGAATGAACTGTCGGCGAAGCTATCTCGTCGCAGGTAGCTCGCCGATCGGGCGAAGGCTGTGTCGTCGTCGCCGAGAATGGCTAGCATCGCTATGCTCGCGCCCGGCGAATAGACCAGGTGGGGAGGCAGGGAGGCGACCGTAGGTTCTGCGGGTAGGCCAGCCAGGAGATGGGCGGCCTTGTGCTTTGCAGCTGGATCGCCGGAGGCCATTGCGCCAAGCGCCGCGGTCCAGGCGCGGACGTCATCGTCGCTGATATCTACTGGCCGATAGCTGTTCGGTCGGAATAGGGCCAAGGCATCGGTCCAGCGTTGCTGATGGATCAGGCTCTGCAGCCGCGCGCTCCAAGCGCCGGGATGGGTTGGCCAGGCGCGCGCGACCACATCATCCAAGGATGCGGCTTCCCCGTTTTGGTCCGTCTCACTTAGGGCAAGGAGGAGCGTGGCGCTGCGGTTCGGGGACGGCGGGTCCGGCGCGGCCGCCTCACGGCCCCAGCGAAGCGCATCTTTCAGCCGACCGACCTCGCGCAGAAGATTGGATTCATGGGTGGTGAGGAGCGGGTCTTGCGGCCCGACTTTGAGGCCCGCGAGCAACACGCCTTCGCGCTCCTGCCAATGGCCGACAAGGGGAAACAACAGCGCCCGCGCAAAATAGGCGAGGGAGTCGCGAGGGTTGATCTTAAGGGCGGTCGTGGCCTCCTTCGCCGCCATGCCCCTCAGTTCGGCGGCGCGCTCGGGCGCGGAGATAGCGGCCAGGAAGAGGCTGACAATGGCGAAGTTTGAATGGCTGCGGGACAAGCCCGGAAGCTTCGCCAGCAGAAGTTTTTGATTTTCCCATTCCGCCTCGCGATCCTCGTTGCGGTTATGGACGGCATAGACCGAGCTCTTGATCATCAGGCTCATGGTCTCCGGATCGCCCTTAGCCTGAGAATCTGAACTGACTGCGGAACTGGCGACCTGAACCGCCTGAGCGGCGATTTCGTCCTGCAGAATATTGGCTGTCCTTTCCGGTCCATGGAAGGCGCCGGACCAGACGGCCACATGCTGTCGCGCATCGATCAGTTGAACCCGCACAGAGATCTCACCGCCAGCCTCTTCGACGGTGCCGCCAAAGGAATAGGCCGCGCCCGACGCCGGGCCCGCTTTGGCGGTCTGATCCGTCAGAACGACATCGATCCGGTTTTGGTTGAGTTGATCGATCATCTCCGCCTGCAGGCCGGTGGCGAACTTGCGAAGCTTGGCGTCCTGGTCGTCCAGGACCTCGAACCGGGGCGCAGAGACGCGCGGCTTGGCAGGTTTCGCGCCGCTCGCGCCGATCGCTTGGCGCAAGCCCTGCGGCTCGGCGAGGGAGCGCAGCCAGGCGAGCCCGCCCAGTCCGCCCCCAACGACAAGGGCCAGCACGACCAACCAGATCGCCTGGCGGCGCCCAAGGTTCAGAGGAAACCGCCGCGACGGCGAAAACGCCGCAGCGGGGAAGGTTGAGGTCTCAGAGCCGCGATCAAGAACATCGCGAAGGCTGGCCGCCAACGCTTTGAAGCTGGGGTCGGAGGCTGAGCCTGACCATTTCGAAAGATCGACGCCCTGGCGTTCGCCAAAAAACAGCGGCGGTTGGCAGGGACCGACAAAGACCTGGATCAGCCGTCCGTGCTCACGCGCCCAACGGGCTTCGGAGCGAACATTCTCACTGGCTACAGCGGCTTGCGACCAGCAGACCAGCACGACCTTGGCGTCGGCGAGCGCGCGCTCGATCGTCGCTTCCCAAGGCGCCGAGGGCGGAATGTCTTGGTCCCACCAAATATCCATCCCGACGCGACGGAGGCGTGCGACCAGCTTTCCGGCGATCTGGCGGTCCTCGCGCTTATAGGACAAGAACACATCAGGCATCGACGGGTGCTAGGCATTCTCCGCATTTGAGAGAAGACTAACGTGGGGCGCTCGTCCGCGCCAGCGTCCCAGCCGCCAGAGCACCGCCAGAGTAGGGTCGAGGTCCGTCGCGTGAAGCAGCACAGGCCGCGAAAAGTCCGATCACGGGCAAGAGGCGCTGGCGTCCTCCTCTGGGCGCGTTGGGCTGACATAGGCCGAAAAGAGAGGCGCTCTGCACCCCTGCCAGGATCTGGAGGGACGTGGCTTCGAAGGCTTTAGGCGGCGAAGGATTCCACGAGGGCGATCGCGCGATCCAGGTCGCTGCGATTGGTTGGCAGACCAAGCGATAGCCGCACGGCGCCAACGACGGACTGAGGCCCAAGGCTGCGCTGAAACGCCTTGATGGTGAAATTCTCCCCCAGGTCATCCAGGGATTTTTCAACGTCAAATCGGTCGAGGCCGAACGCCCGTTCCGCCGCGCCAGGGTTGCAGAAGCATCCGCCCCGTACGGCGACGCCTTGGTCGTGAGCGCGCTGCTCGACCACATCGAAGGGCAAGCTGCGGCCCAGCGGATCCAGCACGTTGAAGGCGACGGTGCTTCCCCTGGCGATCATGTCCTTGGGCCCGTAGATCGCAACGAGTGGCGCCCCGTTGCTATGGGCGAGCGCCTGGACGCGACCCAGAAAGTCTGCGGTCATGGTCGCCAGCCGGGTCTGGAAATCAGCCTGGGGAACCTGACTTAGAAAGGCGAAGCCGGCTTCAAGCGCGGTGATATCGAGGAAGTTGGGCGTCCCGTCCTCGAAAGATTCCGGACCGGATCGCAGTTGATGACGCCCGTGCTCCACCGACACAAAGTCCACCGTGCCGCCAGCGAACCATGGTCGGCGCAATTTGGCGAGCGCCGTCTTCTTGGCGATCAGGGCGCCGACACCGGTGGGTAGGCCGAACAGTTTGTAGAAGGAAAAGGCAAGGAAGTCCGCCGGGTGCTGGCGTAGGCTGATGCTCGCCACAGCCCCAGCGCCTGCAGCGTCCAGCAGTACGTCGAACCCCAAGGTCTGCGCGGCCTCTATAAGTTCGAGTGGATGGCGCACGCCCGAAAAGTTCGACTGGGCTGGAAAGGCGAGCAGGCCCGCGCCATGGCGCGCGATGCGGCGCAGGCAGGCTTCGGGGTCGATCAGCCGCAGCGTGTCGTCAAGCGCCAGAACGTCGACCGCCGCGCCGGTCGCACGGGCGTATTCTCGCACCCCGTTGACCGAATTGTGGTTGTCAGCCGACAGCACCAGGCCCCGGCGGCTTGAGAAGGGATAGCTTTCCGCCACAAGCTTAATGGCCGCGCTGGTGTTGGCCGTGAAACAGAGGTCATAGACGTCAGGGTCAGCGTCGAAGAAACCGAGCGCCGCAGATCGCGCCGCGTTTAACGCCTGTTCGCTGGCTTGCGATGGGCCATGCTGGGAGTGCGGATTGCCGAACACTGCGCCCTGCAGCCGCTCGGCGTAGAGCCGGGCCTGAGAGGCGCCGTAGAGGCCCGAGGCGGCGTAGTCGAAATAGGCTAGATTCTGATCATCCAACCGGGAGAATTCCTGCGCCCGCAGCAGATCGAAGGGATCGAGCTGGAAGCGGTCGTCTAACATCCGCGTCTCCTCAAGGCGGCCAGGTCGGCCGCGGCGCCGATCGTGGCGCTGGGCGGGGCGGAATTCATTTGCGTGGGCTTGGAGCCGGCGGGTCCCGTCTGAGGCGTTCCGCCGAAATAGGCGCTGAGTTCGGCGATGGGCGCGAAGGCCTTAACGACGTCTGCAGATGCGTCCGTCGGAAGGTTCGGGGTCATGACCTCATCGCGCCAGTCGGCTAGCCCGCCGGCGATGAAATAGGCGTTGGTGACCCCCATCAACCGCAACAGGACCCAGGCCTGTCCGGCATGTGCGCCGCCTTCGGAGTAGAGGACGACAGTGTCACCCTTGGCGAACCGGGCGCGGCTTAGCTGATCGACGCCGATATTCTCGGCCGTGGGAAGGCTAAAGGCTGCGAATTCTTCGGGTGAGCGAACGTCGATAACCCGCAGACCTGGCTTGCGCGCCCTGATCCAGGCCGCCAGCTGCAAGGCTGAGATGTGGTCGCCACCGTCGCCTATCACCTTGGCGAGACCGTCCACATTGGCGCTCGATGGCGCGCCGTAAGGGCTGCCCGCGAAGGGGGCGGCCGCACCCAGGCCAAGCGCCGCCAGACCGAGATTGCGGGTCAGGCTCATGAACGTTTCTCCAACTGCTCGATGGCTGCAAAAGCGGTGAGCGCGACGCACACGATGATCGCCACCACCGCGCCATAGGGCGCCCCGGTCAGCTGCGGCAGGGTGAAGGCGCCCTTGGCTGTGCTTTCGTAGAAGCCGCCGATAAGCGGCATGGCGAGCCCGGTGAGAAGCACGCCGCCGAAGAACCCGCCGACTGCGGCCAATCCATCGGCCCGCCCGCTGGCGGCGGCGACACATGAGGTGCCCGGGCACAGACCAGCAAGGACAAACCCCACGCCAAAGATCAGGCCCCCGACGATCTGCGGCGCCAAGTAGGTCTCCGGCACATAGAGGGCCGAAAGATCGATCAGCCCCAACCGCCCGAGCCAGAAGGCGCCGAGCATGGCGGTGATGATCGCGCTGAACATCACCTTCAGCACAGTGAAGTCCTTCAGATAGAATTGGCCGGACAACCGCTTGGCGTCGCCTAACCCGGCCCGCTCCAGCGTGAAGCCGAAGGCCGCGCCGATAGCGGCGGCGACAGGCAAGCTTTGGGTGAAACTCATCGCCACAGCCTCCGGGCCAGGGGAGCGGTCGCATAGCCGGCCGCGAAGAGGGCGATCATGAAGGCCCAGCTGCCGACGCTGAGCATGGCCCCGCCTGACAGGGCTTGGCCGCTGGTGCAGCCGCGGGCGAGCACGGCGCCCAGACCCATGATCACCCCCCCTGCGCACGCCGTGAGCAGGCGCGCGGGCTTGCTGAGGCGCGGACCGGCCTCGATCCGCATCGCAAAGCGCCCCGCTAGGCCCGCCGAGATCGCACCGCCCGCGATCACCCCTAGCACCTCCAGGACGATCCAGGCTGACCAGGGCGCGCCGGCCACGAGGTAGCTTTGGAAGTAGCTGTTCTTCGCCGCCTGTGCGGGCGCCAAAGCGGAGACCAGGCCGCTGGCCGCATTGGCGAAGGCGCCAGACGCGCCCAGACCCTGGCCGGTCAGCACAAAGGCGCTCAACAGCACCAGGCCAAGGGCTGCGCCTGCGACATAGGGATTTGTATAGGGCCGGGGCGGGGTCATTTGGCCGCCGCCGCCTCGACCGGCAGCTTGCGCCGTGACCAGTCTTCGAAGGAGCCGTCATAGAGAACAGCGTCGAAACCCAGCGAGCGGGCGGCGAGAATGACGGCGGTGGCCTGTTGGCCCACATGGCAATAGGCGATGACATGGTCGCCGGGTTTGACGCCCGCCGCCTTGAATTCCGCCGTCAGTTCCTCTGCGGACTTGAGCTTCTGGTCTGTCCCGGTGACCGAGTAGAACGGCAGGCTGGTCGCGCCTGGCACGTGGCCCTTCAGTCCGTTCATGCCCAAGGCGCCGTCATAGAAAACGCCGGCCCGGGCGTCGATGACCTTGTAACCGGGGACGTTGGCGTGGGACTGGACAAAGGCGGCGTCGACCACGTTGGTCTTGTACTTGAGGGGGGCTAGGCGACCTGGCGTCACCGTGGGCTCGAGTGTGCTGGTCGGATAGGCGAGGCGCTTCCACTCCGTCATCCCCCCGTCGAGCAGCGCGGCGTGGTCGCCCAGGCCGGCCGCGGCGAGCGTGAAGAGTATCCGCGTCGCCGACTGGGTGTCGCTCTTGCCGGCATAGACAATGATCCGTGACCGGTCGGAGATGCCTAGGCCTTGCAGTTTGGCGCGCAGGTTCTCAGCCGTGGGGAGCTCCAGCGTCAGGGCGTCGCCGCCGGCGGTGGTTCCTGACCAACTCAACAGGGAGACATATTGAGCGCCTGGGATATGCCCCGCGTCATAGTCCTTGCGCTCACCGACGTAGAGGATGACCAACCCCTTGTCGGCCACGTGATCCTTCAGCCAGTCGGCCGAGACCAGCAGCTTTGCGCGGGTGGAGCCGCTCTGAGCCGAGGCTGTCACCGGCGCGCTCACCGCCAGGACCAGGCCAAGGCTCGCCGCCACCGCCAACGTGCGGGTCAGGTGGTGTCTGATGGTCATGAAAATCCTCCGAAACTTCGATGGGAGGATCCTAGCGGCCCGGTCGTCTCGTTCGGCGGTCTTGCGACGGGCCGCGCCTTTGCGCGATGAAAGCCCACCGTCAGGCGATGGGCCAGGGCTTCGCTAGAGGCTCTTGAACCGCGCTGCGAAGGCCTGGGACACCGGGAGGGTCTCGACCCGGCCCTGAAGGTGCAACACCAGCTTGCCGTCCTCATCGCGTTTGACCATCCGGATCGAGGACAGTTGGACAATCGCACCGCGATGGACTTGCCAGAACTGATCGGAATCGAGCTGGCCGAGCAGCTCCTTCAGCGTCATGCGAATATGGGCCTCTTCGCTGGCGGTGACGACGCGGGTGTATTTGTCCTGAGCCTGGAAGAAGTGAACATCATCCACAGAGATGATGCGCACGGCCGTTCCGACGCCGGCGGTGATCCATTTGATCGGTTGCGGCGGGGCGAGCCGATGCTCCAACCGGGCCAGAACCGCCGAGACGTCGCCATGTTCCCCGGCCGCCAGCCGGGCCTGCAGGCGACTGATCGCCAGCATCAGACGGTCGCGCTTCACTGGCTTCAGCAGGTAGTCGACGGCGCCCTCCTCAAAGGCGCGCACGGCGAATTCGTCATAGGCCGTGATCAGCACGACGTGGGTGTGATCCCCGGCCGCCCGGGCCGCGGCCAGGCCATCGACGCCGGGCATGCGGATGTCCAGAAAGGCGACCTCGGGACGAAGACGGGCCATGGCTTCGACCGCCGAGCGGCCGTCGGCGACCTCGGCGATGATCCTCAGCTGTGGCCAAAAGGCGCCTAACAGCGCCTTGAGCTGTTCGCGCTGCGGCGCCTCGTCCTCGGCGATGATGGCGGTCGGGCCTCTCATTGCGCCTCTTTGGGCACGGTGATGCGGGCGCAGACGCCGCCGTTCTCGCGCAAGGCCACATCGAGCTCGGCGCGCGGTCCAAAACGGTGTTGCAGCTGAGCGCGGACATTGGCCAAACCGACGCCGCTGCCTGACCCTTCGTGCAAGCCTGCACCATCGTCCTCGACGCTGATCACCAGGCGGCTCTCACCCGCCGCCCGCCTCGTCGTCCCTCGGATGGCGATGAGGCGCGCGCCGGGCTTGGGTTCGATGCCGTGCTTGACCGCGTTCTCCACCAGCGGGATCAGCAACAAGGGGGGAAACGGGCTTTCGGCCAGATCCGGCGGCAGGTCGATTTCGACCGTGATGCGGCCACCCATGCGGATATTCATCAGCTCCAAATAGCGTGCGCAGATCGCCACTTGGTGGCCAAGCGTCGCGCTCTCCACCCCGCCTTCCTGACGCAGCTTCGGCAGGGTTGAGCGCAGATAGTCGCACAGGGCGTCGATGGTCGAGACGGCGCGTTCGGGGGTCGTGGAGATCAGCGAACCGATGGAGGCCAAAGTGTTGAACAGGAAGTGAGGTTCGATCTGGGCCTGCAGCACGGCCAGCTTTAAATCGGCGTCGGCTTTGTCTCGGCGCAGGGCTTCAAGGTCACGCCGCCTCAGATGCTCGGCCAAGCGGCGACGTTCACTGACATAGGACGACAGGTCGAACCCGCCGCTGACCAGGAATAGGACGATCCAGCGCGGCAGGTGGCCCATCATCACGCCGAGCTGGCGGGAGAAATCCGTCACTGCGGCCGGCGTATTCATCGACAGGCCCGAATGGCGGGCCATCAACATGCTGTGATAGTCGCTGGCGGCCTGTTCGGCCTGCGATGCGATGATCAGGCCCACGATGATTGCGACGATCACCATAGCCCGCTCGAACCGATAGGGCAGGCGGCTGTAGCGGGCGATCACCGCCAAGAGCGGCCCAGCGCTCACCGCAACCATGGCCGCGCCTGCCGCACGTAGGCCGAGCGGCAGAGCATCCGCCCAGATGGCCATGGACGAGGCGTGCCAGACGCCCACGGACAGGCCATAGGCCGCCGCGACCGGCCAGAACACCGCCGCGCGGCGTAGAAACCATGGCCAGGTGAAGGCCCGGTAGCGCCGGTAGCCCGCAATTCGCGCCAAGCCGCTCGCTTCCACATCGCGCGGCAGTGGACTGTTCAATGGCTGGGTTTTGCGCAAAAGCGGGCTGTGCGTCATGGCTGCAGCATAGCGTACGCCATCAAAGTCGGCTTGGCGCAGGCTCCGGAGGCTGGACGGGCGTCGGCGCGGGTTTGACGATCAGCTGCATGCCGCAGGACGGACACTCTCCGGCGGCGTCGAAGTCTTTCCCGTCCGAGGCGCAACCACAAGGCGGACAAATCCATTTCTGGTCCGAAGGGGTCGGGGCCGGGGCCGAGCTCGCCAGACTTGGATCTGCTGCGATCAAAAGGCCAATGGCGCCCAGTCCTAGGCTCCGCGCTAGAAACCCCCGACGATGTGCGATGCACATGATACTGCCTCCCAATTCTAAACCTGTGGCGTCCAGCTTAGGCGGCTCGCCTCATTCCGCGGGCCTAATCGGGACGAAAGGCAGGTTTGACGCGATGAAGTCTTTCTGAGGCCGATGGATGGGCGAAGCTCGGCTGCGGGCGCGGCTCGCGCGCCACGTGCGGGGTGAGGCCCAGACCGGGGCGTGGGACGGGCGCAGGGTGCGTCGATGTTTTTGACTTAGGATAGGGTGCTACCCTATTCTAAGTCGATGCACACCATACGGGAAAAACAGCGCCTGTTAGCGCGAGTCCGCCGAATCCGCGGCCAGGTCGAAGCGATCGAGCGGGCCTTGGAATCCGAAGCCGGCTGCGAAACCATCATGCATCAGATCGCCGGCGTCCGAGGTGCGATCGCTGGCCTGACTGCGGAAGTTATCGACGACCATATCCAAACCCACCTGGTGGACCCCGAAAGACACCCCGGTGCGCTGAACACCGTCGCAGCATCCGAACTGATGGCGGTGATCCGCACCTACCTGAAATAGGCCCTGAATATGTCGTCTTCCCAACTTTCGGCCGTCGGACATAGCCATGTCTTCCTTGGGGATGCGCACGAGGCCAGCGAGCGCCAGACCTGGGCGGTGATCTGGATCTGCGGCGCGATGATGGTCGGCGAAATCGTCGGCGGCCTGATCTTCGGCTCGATCGCCTTGGTCGCCGACGGCCTTCACATGTCTACCCATGCGGGCGCACTTTTGCTTGCTGCGCTGGCCTATACCTACTCGCGCCGGCACGCCGAGGATCCGCGCTTCAGCTTCGGAACCGGCAAGCTCGGCGACCTCGCCGGTTTCACGAGCGCGATCGTACTGGCCATGATCGCGCTGCTGATCGGCTACGAGGCCCTGACGCGGTTCGCCCATCCCGTCGCCATCCGCTTCGCCGAGGCCATTCCGATCGCGACACTGGGCTTGGGGGTGAACCTTGTGAGCGCCTGGCTGCTTAGCCGCGGCGCGAGCCATCACCATGGGCATGGCCACAGGCATGACGCCCACGCTCATGGGGACGGCCCACGCCAAATTGCGACGCCGCTCGGCGTCTTGGCGCTCAGCATCTTCGAAGATGGCGTCCCTCCCTGCTTTCGGCTTAGGCGCCAGGACGGCGCACTCCCGACGGCGGGTTCGGTGGCTCTTGAGACTGTTCGTGCAGACGGCGCGCGACAGGCCTTCAGCTTCGCCGAGCGTGGCGGCTACTTGCAATCCCTAGAGGAAATCCCAGAACCCCATGCGTTCACCGCGCAGCTGCGGATTGCGGGCGAGGGCAGCTATGAGACCGACTTCGAAGAACACGATCACGGCCATGGAGCCCACGGCCGGGACAACAACATGCGCGCGGCCATCATCCATGTGGCCGCTGATGCGGCCGTCTCGGTGCTGGTGATCGTCGGGCTCCTGTTTGCGCGGCTCTTTGGCTGGCTCTGGATGGACCCATTGGCGGGTCTGGTCGGCGCCTTCGTCATCGCCAGCTGGTCCTACGGCTTGGTCCGCGACACCGGAGCGATCTTGCTCGATATGACCCCCGATCGCCGGCTGGCCGATCGGATACGTCAAACCATTGAAGCATGTGGCGACCAGGTCGCCGATCTCCATCTCTGGCGGCTTGGGCCGGGGCATCTGGGCGCAATTGTTTGCGTGGCGACCGAAAGTCCAAGGGAGGCGATTTTCTACCGGGCCAAGCTCGGGGCCTTTGCGGCCTTGTCCCATCTTACTGTCGAGATCGTGCGGGCGCCCGCCCGGTCACCGACGCCAAGCAGCCTTACGCGCGCAAGTCGCCGTCGGCGGGCGGCCTGACGACGACTTGAATATGGGAATGACGCTGGAAAGGCTCAGCCGTGGCCGGCGATATGAATTTAAGCTGGCGTGGCCTGACTTTGCGCTCCCGGGTTTGCTAGCGCCTTGCGGTGAACCGGATGGGCGGGCGAACGACGCCGAGGTTCACCCGCCCTTCAGATTGAGCCGAATTGGAATGTGCACCACGCCGCCGGCGACCGGGGCGCCGTCAGCCGCCCAGAGGTTCATCTTCATGGTGGAGGCGAGCTTAGCGGCCGCCTCGGAAAAACCCAGACCGTCAGGATCGCCAGGCTCAGGCGCACAGCCTGTCAGGGAGCCGTCCGACCCGACAAGGCAGCGCGTCACCCCGCGTCCCGTGGTCAGACCGGCTGCGACAGCCTCGGGCGGAAAAAGCTTTGGAGCGGCGCGCACATCGAAGGCCTGCACCCACGACGGCGACATGACCGTATGCTCGCCTGAGCTTTCAGGCGGTGCAAAGCGGATGGGGATGTCCACCCAGATCGGCGCCGTCGAACGCGGCGCCTCGGCAAGGGCGGTTGGCGCAAGTCGGAATTTCGCCGCCAGGCTGAGGGCGGCTCTCCCAAAATCGCGACCGCTGGGCGCTTCCTTGATGACTTGGCATTGCCTGAGCTTGCCCATGGCGGGGCCGGATCGGACAACCTCGCAGTGGGCGGCCGCATAGCCCTCCAAACCGCCGCCCTTCTGCGGATAGGCGCGCGCTAGGTCGTCGAAACTGGCGGTCGCCATCCAGACGGGATTATCGAGCATGGTCACAGCGCGCATAGCTAGCGGATTGCCTGCAATCGGCGTCGAGAGGTCCGCCAGGGCTTGCAAATCCTTCAGCTTGCTAACCTCGGCCTCAGTCCCTTGAGCGCCATAGAGTTCCTTCTTTGGGGGTTGGAAGTCGATGCCGATCCTCAGCTCGGCGGAGATCGGCGCACCGTCCGGTCCCTTCGCGGGTGTCAGCACCAAGGTGGGCCGAAGCTCCAGCGCCGCCTGGCCGAACTTCTTGCCATCCGGCGTTTCGTCCAGCACTCGACAGCGCTCGGCCAAGCCATGGGTGTCGACGAAGCATGACAGGGTCACATGGCCCGTGGTCAAGGCGCTGTAGGCGCCAGCTGGCCAGATGGCGGTGAAGTCGCTGCTTTGCAGACCCTCCGCATCGCCCACCACATTGATCTTGGCGTCCACGGGCGACGGCTTGGTTGGTGAGGTGACGATCAAGGGCGAAACGACGGAAGACGCCGGCGGCGCGGCGGCCCCCGGCGCGAGCAGCGCAAGGGCTACGACAGATGACTTCACTAAGCGTCGCCTCCTTCAATGGAGAACCCCATTGTCATCGAATTTTGGGCCCCCGGCCATAGCCCCGATAAGCGAACTTTGCGAACGTCAGCAAGAGCGCAACAGAAGGTTCCAGCGCCTCGCCCGTTGTCGCGCCGCCGCTTTCTTGATCGGCGCCAGGTCAAGCGGAACGGCGTTGCCACGCGACCAGCACGCACCTGCGACCTCAGGCCACGCCGATATCCAGGTCGGCATTGATTGGGGGCTTCGTCGAGCGCCAACGCATCCGTGAAATTGCTCAGGTTTTATCCGTCATGCGCGGATGAAACACCCGCCGCTCTTGGGCGTTGTTGCGGCGTCGCCGGTTTGGTCGCCGGCGACCTGATCTAGAGGAGGAATAGTCATGCCAAATCGCGATCTCGCGCCTTGGACCGGATCCCGCAGCCTCTCCCCCTTCGAGCGCGATCCTTTTACGTCGTTCCGCCGGCAGGTCGACCGACTGTTTGATGACTTCTTCAGCCCGTTGGAGCCCCGCAGCTTCGCCGCCGCGGGCGACGGCAACGGGGTCTGGCCAAGGCTCGACGTCCACGAAACCGACAAGGCCTACACGGTGCTCGCCGAATTGCCGGGCCTGGAACAGAAGGACGTTGAAGTCAGCTTGTCCGACAACGCCCTGACGATTAGCGGCGAGAAGCGGCAGGAACATGCAGAAGCTGATGGTGATCGCACCTATACGGAGCGAACCTTTGGTCGCTTCCAACGGACCATTCCCCTGGCCGCCGAGGTTGACGTCGACAAGGTCCAAGCCAAGTTCAAGAACGGCGTCCTCACTGTCGAGGCGCCGAAGAACCCCGCGGCTCGCGACAAGACCCGGCGTATTGAGGTCAAGCCCCAGTAGACGGCTGCGCGCTTAGTTTGCGACGCTGTCGCGCTTCGAGCCCCGCGGTCGCGATACAGCGGCCGGCGTCGCGCGGCTAGCCCAGGCGACGGTTTCAGTGCGGCGGCGTTGGGGCCGTTGCGTTGGCGTTGGCGCCCAAGGTCCCGGCGTTCGACCTTGGCATGCTGCGGAAGCCACGTGCGCTTGCGAATTGCTCGCGGCGGAAGTGGTTGCCGTCGTCGCGCGTGAAGCGGCCCGCGCGATCGCGGAAGAAGAAGGCCTCGCCGTCCCAATAGCCGGCGCCGTAAGGCCCGTAGAAGCCGTCGTACCAGACGTCGTAGGGACCAGCCGCAGAGGCGTATCGCGCTCCGTGGTCGTAGTAGCCCCCAGCGCATCCGCAGAGGGCGATGGCGGCGGTCGCGCCGCAAATTGCAATTGCAAGCTTGTTCATGAGGATCTCCTCAATTCGGCGCCAGAAGACCAGGCGCCATGGTGGTTTGAACGTATGGGCAGGCGGAGGGCTCCTGCGGCTCGACGAAGGCGAGTGATGGCTTAAGGAGCCTGCGGGAGCCTCGCGGCGCCCCACGTCACAGCCGCAAAAGCCCTGATCTGGGCCATGTCGCCGTCTTGAGCGTGAGAGTGGCCAACCCGGGAGGTTTTCAATATCGTAGGGCTGTGGCGCCTTTTGTCGCCGCAGCGGGAGCTGAGGAATGACCCAAGTCGATCCCTACAAGCTGATGCGCAACTCCGCCACGCTTGACGCCCTTCGCCAACACCAACGCGCCGTGCGCGCAGCGGCTCAGCCCTGGCTTGTTATCGCGCTCGTTAGCTGTGTGGGGCAGATCAGTCTATTCCTGTTCGAGCTCTTTCACAGCAGCTTGCGCGAATTCGCTCTTCTTTCCAGCTTGCTCATGTTGATATTTGGCGCGTCCCTCGCGATCGCTGGCCTGCGCGCTTGGCTTTTCAGGCGGGCTCATCGGTTTGTGTCGCCCGAAACGCGCTCTGTTAGATGGCTCTGAACGGCGCCCGATAGTCGTCGGACAAGACGGCCCGAAAACTCAACTCTGCGCCCAACGAGCTCGGACGCCCTTCTGGGCGTGGGTCAATAGCGTGACGCCATTCGCCAGGGCGTAAGACCGCATCGCACTTGTCGGCCACCGCGCCGCTCACCGTTGGCTAGGCCGCAGCGGGGTGCTCGACCTTCCCTTGCGTGCCATGGGTGAGCGCGTTATATACTGAACCAAATGGTTCAGTATTCGACAGCCCGACTCGACGCCTCGTTCGCCGCACTCGCGGACGCCACGCGACGCGGAATTCTGGAACAACTCGGATGCGCGGATTCCTCGATCACAGACCTTGCCGAGAAATTCTGCATGACCCTCACCGGCATCAAGAAGCATGTCGGCGTCTTAGAACTGGCCGGGCTCGTAGCTACGCAGAAGGTTGGGCGGGTGAGGACCTGCACCCTGGGGCCCCGCCGGCTGACGCAGGAGACGGCATGGATCGAAGATTATCGTCAGCTTTGGGCCTCACGCTTCGATGAGTTGGACAAGGTCGTTGAAGACCTGAAACAGAAGGAAGACGTCGATGAACGCCAAGGGCGAGACTGATCCCAATTCTGGGAAAAATCCGACGACGGTGGAACGGAAGTCCGAGCGCGAGCTAATCGTCAGGCGGACCTTCAAGGCCCCGGCGCGCATCGTGTTCGAGGCTTGGACCAAACCCGAGCTGCTCAAGAGGTGGTGGGCGCCGAAGTCATATGGAATATCCTTCATTTCATGCCAGGTCGACCTTCGCGCAGGCGGCGGGTACCGGTTCGTATTCGCCGATGCGGCTTCAGATCGGCCCTTGGAGTTTTTCGGCAAGTACCTTGAAGTGACGCCGTGCTCACGCCTGGTCTGGACAAGTGACGAAGGCGGTGAAGGTGGGGCCATAACCACGGTGACCTTCGAAGAAAAGGATGGCGAGACATTGGTCGTGATGCACGACCACTATCCATCGAAGGAAGCTCTCGACGACGCCATCGTGGGGAGCACGAGTGGGTTTAGGGAGACTTTCGTGCAGTTGGACGAGCTCCTCCTCGGCAGCGCGAGTGTGGCGCAGCCATGAGGTTTTGCGACCCACGCAGCGTCTAGCCTCGGCTCTCTTTGGTATTCCAACGCCGGCGCGCTCCGCCCCGATCAGGTAGGGCTGCGACGCCGATGCCCGTGGCGTGATCTCACCTTGCTTCGAGCCTCTGCTGCGCCGCCTCAAAGGCGACATCCTCCGTGCGCCTTTTGAACCTCTTGACCCCAGACGCTTCAGCGCCCTGGCCGCGGCCCTTCCACGAACCGCGCCAAACGCTCTTGTTCTCATTGTATATATATAATAATAACACTGCATAATGCAGCGTTCCAACCAACTGATTTTTGGACCGATCTCGGCGGCTGCGCCGGGTGCGCTTTATGAACAGGTGGTCGTCGCAGTGAAGCGCGAGGTGGCGGCTGGTCGCCTCAATGCGGGCGACGCCTTGCCGTCGCTGCGCACTTTGGCGGCCGACCTCCGCGTCAGCCTGATCACAGCCAAGCGCGCCTATGACGACCTGGAACGCGACGGGGTAATCTACAGCCGGCAGGGTCTGGGCGCGTTTGTCGCCGACGGCGCCGCCCAGCGAGTGCGGCGCGAACAGCGCAGCCAGGCGCAACTCGCCCTGCGCACCGCCGCCCATGCAGCCCAGGTCGCTGGCCTGAGCGAAGACGAGCTCCTCGCCATGCTCAAGACTGAAATCACCGGAGCTAAGAAGCCATGAGTGAACCCGCTATCGTCATGACCGGCGTCACTGCTCGTCGCGGCGCCTTCCAACTGGGTCCGCTGGATTGGACGGTGCCGCGCGGGTCGGTGGTGGCCTTCATCGGGCCGAACGGCGCCGGCAAGACCACCACCTTGGACCTGCTGATGGGACTAGGCCGGCCTGACGCCGGCGGGATCGAGATGACCGGCCTGCGCCAACCTGTCGACGAGGTCGCGGTCAAGGCCAAGGTCGCCTACGTCAACCCCGACCTCAATTACATAGCCTGGGGCCGGGTCGGCCGGGCCATCGATTTCATCAGCGGATTCTATCCTGACTGGAGCAGCGCGCGTTGCGAGCGGCTGCTGGCCGACTTCGATCTCGACCGTGGCCAGCGTATCAGCGCCTTGTCGTTCGGGGCGCGGATAAAGCTGTCGCTGGTGATGGCGCTGTCGCGCGACGCCGAAATCCTGTTGCTGGACGAACCCACCGTCGGCCTCGATGTCACCGCGCGCCAGAAGCTGTTCAGCGAGATCCTCGAATTCATGCAGCGCGAGGGCCGCACCGTGGTGATCTCGTCCCATCAACTCACCGATCTCGAACGCCTCGCCGATCAGGTGGCCATTCTCGACGGCGGGCGGCTGCTGACCATGGGGCGAATGGACGAGCTGGTCGACCGCTACGTCCAGATCGACGCGCGGCTGACCGCCGGCGCCCTGCCGGCGATGGACGGCGTGCGCCTGATGGCGCGGGACGCAGATCGGGTGCGGCTCCTGCTCGACCGGACCCTCGCCGACGAGGCTGACCTGAGCCGCGGCGGCCTTGAGATCCTGGCGCGGACGCCCCTGACGCTCGAAGACCTGTTCGTCGCCCTGGTGGCGAAATAGCGGAGAGACCGGAACCCATGTCCGCCACCGTCCGACGCCTGGTTTGCGATGTTCCGCTCAGATGGCTCCTGGTTATCGCCCTCGAGGCGACCGCCATCCTCATCGTCGACGTTGCCTGGCTGCTCGGCCTGATCATCCCGCGCGTCACGCTGGGCCTTCTTGTCGGCATGGGCGTGATGGCGCTGGGCCAGGCCAGCCTCAAACTGCCCATCTGGCGGCTGTTGCCGGTGTCGCGGCGCCAGATCGCGCGGGCGCGGTGGTGGCTGAGCGTCGGCGGGCCGCTGGCCCTGCTCGTCGCCGGTCTGGCGGTCGCCCTGGCCGTGGTCGAGGCGATGGGCTGGCTGCGTGCGGCACCCGTCCAGATCGCCGCCTTGCTGGGCGGTGAATGCGCGCTTGCACTCGCCATTCCGGTCATCAGCGTGGCGGGCGGGCTCAGCGTCCGGACGGCCGCCGGGATCACGCTGCTGTGGGCGGCGATCCTGGCGGCGCTGGCCTTCAGCCGGCCGGGCCCGTTCTTCGGACTGGCGGCCGGCGCGGTCGCACTCGCAGGAGCGGCGGCGGCTTATCTGTTTCCGCGCACGGCCCTGCTGGACGCCCCGGCCCCGCCGCCGAGACGCCAGGCCGGCGCCGGCCGCGGCCAGCATATGAAGGGATGGGCGGCTCTGTTGCGGCCATTGCTGATCTATGCCGCTGTCCTCGCTGTAAGCTCGATCGGCTTCTTCGTCGTGATGAGAATGGCGATCCATCAGATCAGCCAGCTCCGGGACGTTAGCGTCGCCGCGGCGACGGGGATGGGCATGCTGGCGCTGGCGCCGATGATTTTCGGCGCGCGGATCAGGCAATCCGCGCGCAGCCTGCGTCTCGTTCCGGTAAGCGGCCTGGCTCTGTCCAGTATCCTGGTGGGCGCGGCGGCGAGCGTCCAGCTGCTTGCGTTCGCCACCTTCTGCGTGTTCTGCCGCCTGTCCCACGGGCCGGCGGATCAGGCGCTGGCGCTGCTACCGCTGGTGATCGGCGCCGGCGCTTGGGTCCTTGGCCTCACGTTACGCGGCTGGTGGCAGGCGATCTACTTGTGGCCGGTGTTCGCCCTGATCAGCGCTCCGTTGGTCGATTGGCCCCCGTTCGCCGCGGTCTCCGTCGCGCTGGGCGCGGCCAGCCTGGCAGCGGGCTGGTGGTGGACCCATTTCGAACTCACGCGTGGTTCCCACGTCTACCGGCCATGGCCGACTTCCGTCGCGACGTGGCGTGGGCGCTGAGACCCGCCTGCGTGAATTCGTTTCGACCGGGTCGTCCATCCGGGCCTGGCAGGCTTGAGGGCGGGGTCTGAGGACGCCGCGAAGCTGGCGGCGCTGGCGTACGCGCCCAGCACGCAGATCCGCGCCCAGGGATAGTGCGAATTTCGTCTCGCCGAGGCCGGCAAGAAGGCAGGTGGGGCATGGAAGGGTCCTTTAGGACGATCCAAAGTCCGTGGGTCGTATGCGCCGGAGTGAAGCGCCGGCGGCGAGTATAGGTTCGCCGCCGGCGTCTCTCAGTCCCCGAGCCCGGGGGAATCGGCGCGGGGTTATTCTCGCCGCCCGCAGGAGGTGGAGCCGGCTATTGGGCTGAGGCCATCAGCTCAGCGCACTGAGCACGCATCGCTGCTGTGGTCATTTTGCCGGGGTCGCAGTTCACAGCGCGCAGCCGCGCCGCACCTGCCTTCGTCCAGGTTACGCAATGGATCGTGGCGGGCGTGTTCTTCGACATGTTGAAGGTCTGGCACAGGTAGCCGCCATCGGAGTGCGCGGCGTAAGCGGCCGAGCTGGCGAGCGTGATGAAGAGGGCCCCGGCGGCGGCGGCGGTGAGCTTGGAAATGGTCATGGTGTAATCCTCAATTCGATGGGTTTGGTCGATCGGCGTGGCCGAGGCGACTTGGATCGACGCGGGCGCAGCCCTGGCGGCCAGCCAAGGGGGAAGGCGCACGCGCGCTTAGAGACCGCGGCCCGAGGCCAGCGGTGTCAGACCATCGATTTGGGAGGGCGTTTTAGCCCAGCGGGCTGGTGGGAATGGGGCGGTGCGAGCCGCTCCGGCGAAAACTCTGCGGGCATCGGCGCGAGCACGACCTCGACCACTTGGGCGCCCAGCACGAACGTGACGTTACAGCTCTCGATGCAGGTCTGAGCGCAGGCTTTGCCGCAGGATCCCTTGTCATGGCCGCAGCAAAGATCAAGCGCAGCCTGGTCAGCGCCAACATCAGTCATGCCGGGCATTGCCGACATTTGCAGGCTCGCCATCGCCACCGGCCCGTCGTGATCGCACGCCGCCCTGGCGGCTACAGAGGCCACTGGACTGACGAGCACAGCCAACACGGCCAGAAGGGCGAACGCCAAACGCATGTGCGGACGGTGGGATCTCGCGCGGTGGGAGGCGAACTGAGTGGGAATGAGGTCGAGCAGGGTCACGATGGGGAGGTTTTCGCGCGCGCCGACGACAAAGTTACACGGCCCAGCTGTGCCGCGCTAAATTGAGGGTGACGGCCGATGTCTCGCTGCGGAAGTTCAGAAACCGACCCATCGCGGCGGCTGGGACCGTCCGAGCCGGATGACCGACCTCATGCCCGCCTGGTCGCGGAGCGAGGCGAAACACATTAATTGGCTGGCCTCGCGTTCAGCCTCTCAAGGCCAGCCGACGCGTCGCGGCTGCGTGGATTGAGTTCGAGCACCTTGCGAAAGGCTGAGACCGCAGCGTCTCGGTCTCCCGCACCCTCGGACAGCAAGCCAAGGATGTCCCACCCCTGCCAAAATCTTGGGTACTCGTGCACCTCTACCTGCAGCAGGGCGATCGCGTCCCTCAGATGGGATTTGTCGCCCAGCACTTGGGCGATGCCCAGCAGGTCCCACTCATTGGGCAGGAAGTCCGGCGGATCCGACGTCCAGACCGCCTTGAGGCGTCCGGCGGCGTCACGCTGGCCCGACACGGCTTTCAATTCTTGATACCGGGCGATCGCGGCTTGCGCGCCTCGAAGCGTCGCTGAGGCCAGCACCACGGTGTCGGCGTAGGGCCACGGCGTGTAGGGCGTCACGCGGTAGGTCCAGCCGTAGGTCTCGGCGACATTGTTCACGACGTAGCGCATCACGAGCTGAGCGGTGAAGGACTCGCTGTTGGCCATTACGACCACACCGTCCCCCGCCTCGTTCATGAGAGCTTCGGCTACGTAGCCACGGTTCACGCCGCTGTGCTCGAACCAATGCTCAGCGCCGCTATCGATCAACATCCAGCCGAGGCCCATGCGCATGGGAGGCCCTTCCTCAGTCTCGATCTTCGACGGGGTCTGGAGCCGGAGCATTTCACGCACCGTCGTCGGCGACAGAAGCAGGTTCGAACGACCCTGAGCTTCGAGCGCCAGCTCGGCCATGATCCGACCCAGATCCGCCGGCGTCGTCCAGAGGCCTCCGACCGCCAATTCCGGTCCGACGTTCCATTTCCCCGGAATAGGCGACCCGGTTTCGTCATGACCTGTCGCGACGTTGGCCAACCCCCAGGAGGGCAGAGGTTGCTCGAAAGTGCTGCGCCTCAGCCCTAGCTTTTGCAGGACCAAGGTCTTCATCAATTGGTCGAAGCTCTCGCCGGTGACATCGGCGAGCAGTTGTTGGCCAATGACAAAGCCGCCGCCGGAGTAGCGCTGCTTTGTGCCCGGCGCGAAATCGACGGTAAGGGCTGGCGTGTTCGCGGGCGCTTCGCCGCGAAGCACTTGAAGGAGCGTAGGTTCCGGCGTCCCGACCGGATAGCCCGGAAAGCCGTGCACTATGACGCCGGAGGTGTGAGTGAGAATCCGTCTGAGCGTGACTTTCTGATCGCGCGTGAACGCGTTGCTGGGCACTTGCCACGAACGAAGCTGCTGGTTCACGTCGGTATCGAGTGAGAGGCGACCGTCCTGGACGAGATGTAGGATCGCGATCGCCGACACTGGCTTGGAGATCGAGGCCGCCTGGAAGAGCGTCTCCGGCGTGAATGGATCATCCCGACCCGCCTCACGGACGCCGTACCCCTTCGCCCACGCCAGGCGGTAGTGGCGGAACACAGCGATGCTGAGGCCGTGTACGTGTGAGATCTCCATGAGCCTGGAGAGGTTCATCGGGGTCGGCGCTTCGCCTGGCGCGAGCAAGATGGGGGAGAACCCGTCTTCGACCCTCCGTATGGCCTCGGCGCGGGAGGCCTCCCGGTCGGTTGGATCCGCTCCCGCGGGAGGGGCGCCAGCCCCCCAAGCCACCAGGCAGCTCAACAGTACGCGAAATGACCTCAAAGTGAGCCCCCCCCTCAATCACACCACGACCAAGTCTTGCGCCCCTGAGCGGCGGTGTCTTGGACGAGTGTTAGGTGGCCCGGGGCCTGGGGCGAGAGGCCCCAGGCGGGTGGGCAGGCCGGGCTTCTTGCCGCAGCATTGTTGGCGTGCGGCCCGTCCAACGCGATAGCGCCCGGTTCATGTGGCTCTGGTCGCAGAAACCAGCGCCATAGGCGATCTCGCAAAGAGGCAGGTCGGTTTCGCGCAGCGCCGAGATGGCCCGCTCCACGCGCCGCCGCAGCACGGCCTCGTGCATCCCCTCGCCCATCCATCGACGGTACGAATGGGCGAGCCAGCCGCGGCTCATTCCAAGAGCCCGGGCCATCGCCGCGGCGTCGCCACACCCGATCTCTGCATCCATCAATGCCTGGACACGTTGCAACCAAGGAGGCTGACCGGGGGCATCGCGTCCGCCGACGTCCCCACATAGAAATCGAGCCGTGGCTGCGGAGAGTTCTCCCTCCGGGCGGACGGGGTCCAGCCAGGCCTCGGCAAGCGCCTTCGCCCTGATCGCAGACGCTCCCTTGCCCCAAACCGTCGTCCGCGCCGCCGTTGTCCAGGTCTTGGGAAGTCCGAGCCAGTCGGGATCGAAGTGAAGGATTATCACCTCTGAGCAGGCGTCTCCGAACTGTTCCTGGTGGGCGTCGCCCTTGCAGTGCAGCACGGCTGCAGGCCCGGAAATGACCGTCTCGAAGAGGTCGTTCAGCTCCGTGTAGCTACCCAAGAGGTGGAGCACCAAACAAGGCCAATCGTGCGCGTGCTCAGCCAGCTTCATCGGCCCGGTGTGCACCGCGCGGTGGGCGCGCGCGCCGCTGAAGGCCCGCAACGGCAGATCGATCTCGCGCGCAATGGCGGGCGAGATGGTGCGGACGCCCGTTCGCTCTGAAAAGAGGGCTTCCAGCAAGCTCGCTCCGACCTTCCCCTCGTCGTCGCCGCGAACCTAGTCGGCCCATTCTCACGGCTCAAGTTGCGGATTGGTCATGAAAGCTCACGATCTGTCGGAACGGCCATCCACGTCTGCGATCTCCAAGCGCCGCCGTCGTCCCGAAGGTCTGAAGCCGGGCGATCTGAGCGCTGCGGGGCGCTCGCCGCGATCGATGGCGCTGCGCCCTGCGGGAGATCTATGAAATGATTTCGCTATAAAGCCGAAATCGCACCAAATTGTCTGTCCGAGGGGCTGCTGCTTGGAGGATTCAGCCGAGGTCGGCGACCTCGATGGGCTGGATCGCATCAATCGCGATGTTGAGCTGGTAGCGCGTGGCTTTGTGCTCACCGGTTCGCAACAAGGCGCCAAGACCGACCAGGGCGGCCAGATCGCGCGTGGTCGTCGCCGAAGGGGCGCCGGTGATGGTCATGTAGTTGGCGGCGCTGAGGCCGCCGATAAAACCGTCTGGCCCAGCGGCGAACATGCGCATCAGCGTCCGCTCTTGGCGGGCGTTGAGCTTGCCGCCGAGGCTGGCCATGGTGCGGGCCTTGGCCAAAACAAACTCGATCTGCTGCAGGGTTCGGTGTTGAGCTTCGATCGCCTTGGCGGCGAACCACAAAAGCCAGTTGGTGATCTCCAGCGTCCCATGGGCGCGTTCCAGCGCCGCGTAGTAGGCCTTGCGATGGGCCAAGAGCGTGCTTGCCATGCTGGTGATCGCCGGCGCGGACAGGCCCTGGGCGAGCAGCTTCTCGCTGATAGCGCGGCCGATCCGGCCGTTGCCGTCCTCGTAGGGATGGATGGTCTCGAACCAGATATGAGCCAGCCCCGCGCGCGTCAGCGGCGGGAGTGGCGAAGGACCGTCGGCTCGGCTTTGCTCGATCCAAGCCAAATAACGGGCCATCTCCTGGTCGACCTGCGCCGCGGGCGGCGCCTCGAAATGAATCTTCGGCCGATGGATCGGTCCGGACACGATCTGCATCGGGTCACCGCTGCTCCTGTAGCGGCCGATATCCGCAAGATCCGTGCGGCCGTTGGCGACGAGCCGATGCCACTGATGGAGCGTAGAGGCAGTGAGCGGCTCGCCGACACGTTGATAGAGATCGACCATCATCTCGGCGATGCCGGCTTCAGCGGGCTTCACCCGGCGTTGATCGCTGGCCAGGCCCAGGTGTCGGCGGATCGAGGATTGAATGCTGTCGCGGTCGAGCGCCTCGCCTTCGATGGCCGAGGTGTCGATGGCTTCGTGGCTCATCAATTCGACGCTAAGGGCGCCCCGGTCAGCTTCTCCCAAGTGCTTTGAAACACCGATGGCGATGCCTGCCCCCTCAAGGAACAGAGCCTCGGCCTTCTGGAGCCGAGAGGCGTCCCATGAAAAGTTGGGCCAATCCTCTTGTTGCCAACTCCACCGCATGGTCGATATCTCTCACTTTTATCGATCATAAATCAATCTGATTATGATTGATAAATACGAATATCGATCAGGACGGGTCGCCGCGGGGCTCCGGCCTGATCCGCCACAGGGTCGATGCAAGAGCCCACGCAGCGGCGTCGCCGTTTGCTCATCGGGTGGTTTTTCGAAGCACGCACTTTCGACTTGGCGGCGGCGGGTGATCGGGGCCGGCGGTGTGCGACGCCAGGACGAGACGGTCGTCCAGGTCCAGGAATTCTCTGCGCCGAATCGCCGCTGGCAGGAGAATAAACCAAGAATGACACTTTCGCCGCTCTGGCCCTAGACCAAACCGATCCGGAAATCGTTGAGCACCCGCGCAAGGCCTCCTGCACGCCGCAACGTTACCGCGCCAACGCACGCTACGCTCGGAATCGCTCGGTCATAAACCGCCAGGTTCGTTTCGCCATTCAAACGCGATGGATAGAGGATCCCGTCGACATGTTCTGGATGCTGGTAGATGGCCAGAGACCAGCGGCGGGCGAGTACTTGGTTTGAGGCGCGCGCGACGTCGCTGGGTATGCCCATGCGGACGGGGCCGTCACCAGTCAGATCGATGAGCTTCAGGTGAGCCTTGGGTTCGATCTCGGCGTAGTTCCGGGTGTCCAGCTCGCTCTCGGCCATAAGGTAGTCGCCAACGACGCCATCGCGCTGGTCGCGGAGGACGGCTTCCAGGAAACAGACCTTCAGGGACGAGCCCAGGTAGAAGACGCCGAAACGGTTGGCCTCGACCAGGCGCCGAGGATCGCTGAACCGGCTGCGCCCCTTGCCGTAGCCGAGCGGATCCGGGAAGGCCTGGCGATAAATGCGGCCGAAGGTGTCCGCGGGGCGAATGACCGCCAGGTCCAGCGTCACCAACGCAAAATCTGGAGTCGGGTCCCGGCTCGCCACCTAGGCGAAGGTCCCGCGAGCGATCCCCTCAGCCGTCTCGACCACAGCTTCGTCCTTGCCGCGACGAAGCGCCTCCAGCCCGGTTATGCCGTCGAGCGCGGAGTGGCGCTGTGTCAGGAAGCGGTAGACCGTCCAAGCATTGTCCCCGAGTTGCTCGAACAGCCGAGGAAGCGCCGCGTATGGCTTGCCGTCCCGGTCGATCTGCCAGGCTGGGAAGCGGTAGCCGCGCTTGGGCCCGTCGAGCGCTAGGACTTCGTGCTTCTGCCGCTTGGCATGCACCGTGGGCTTCGACATGCGCAGCAACTCAGCGAAGGCATCGGCGCTCAGCATGTCCTCGCCTGTCAGAATATCCGCAGCGCGCCGACGACCGCGCTCCCGGGCCGCAGCGAGCGCGATATCTAGATCGTCATCGCTGGCGGGCCCAGCCTGAGCTGAAGGCCCCTCCGGCTCGATGCTGGGCTGCCCTTTGGCGTCGACGACGACTAGGAAGCGCGTGGCTCGGCCGTTCTTGCGGCTTGCATCCATGCCTTCACCGAGCGCTTCCATCAGCGCCCTGACCTTCGCTTTGCGCGCTCCAAGCGCCTTGATCGCACTTGGCTTCAGCGCGACCTTGAACTCGCCAGTCGCGCTGTCGCGCACGACGATCTTCGAGCCGCGCCGCTTCGCGCGCACCGGACGCCGTGGTCTTGTTTGAGCGGCTTGGTTGGCGGCCATGGCGGACTCCTCTCTCGCTCCTTCAATGTGGGCCTAGACGTTAGGTTCGTCAATTCCGTTAAGTTCGTAAAATGCCGCTCCACGGGAGTCAGGCGCAGAGCGTCGAACTCGCGCATGGTCGCCTTGTCGACCACGCCGGCGCGGTGCAGCCCAGCAACAGACCTGTGGACTGTGGCGAGGATGTCCGCCTCCGTTTTGCGCGCCGTGTTCGCCATCGTCCTAACTCCAGGAGAGTTGGTTCTTCGGAAGCTTTCCGGTCGGATCATACACTATGACCCGGTGGGGCAGGTCAGGCCCCCAGCGCCACAGCACAAGGTTCTGATCGTCCGCCGTGGCCCCGTTGGCGAAACTGGGAACCAGAATTCCTCCGGTGCCACCGGCGATCAGGCGCCTCACAACGCCCCAGGACTCCGGTTCGCGCCCGGCGATCAGCGCATCGCCCCAGGCGCAGGCCAGATCGCTCAACTCCACGCCCGCGCCCGTCCGATCCAGGTCGGTACGCATGTCGACGATGTCCTCGCAGTCGACGTCGTAGCTGCACAGCACATAGGGCGTCAGGCGATGGGCAAACCCGCCCGAGACCTCGCGGAACACGGTGTTGAAGCTGAGCGACAGATAGAGTGTTTTCAGTCCCGGCCAGTTGAACCGCCGACCCTTGAGCGCTGAGCCAGCGCCTGACAGCGGGCTCCAAGCCCAACTGGGATCGTGGGCGCGGAAACCCTCGCCCTTGAACCTCAAGCGTAACCGCCGGTCGCTAGGTGATCGACATAGTCCCGCACCGCTGTGGCGTTGCCGGACTTGACCAGGGCCTCTGCGGTTCGGCCGCCGAAGGCCGGGATGGGCTCGGCGCGATACCAGGCCATCGCCTGGGCCGCGCCGCCCGCCCAGCCTTGGACGAGATTAATGATCTCCAGCATCTCGCGCACGCGGCTTTGGGCCTTCGGGCCATCCCGGCGGCTAGCCTTCTGGAAGACCTCGCGGGCGAGACCGGCGGTGTCGGCGAGCTGGGCCTTGGACATACTGAAGGCCTCAGCCATGTCATCGACCTTCACGGCGCCACGCTCGTCCATCAGGCTGGTGATCGAAAAGCGGCCGGTGAGGGCAGGGCGCACGATCCTGCGCGCGCGCTTGCCTTCGCCTGCGAACGGGGCCTTCCTGGTTGCTTGGGTCATGCGCCGCTCTTTTGACCGATATTACGGTCAATATGTAGGCAGATGGCTTCTGTTGCAAGTCGCGCTTACGCTGCGCGGTTGGCGGCTATGGCGTGCAGCGCCTCGGGCCTATGTGAAGACTGTTCGCGGCCCCGCAAGGGTGTCCGTTGCCCCGCGAGGGAGCAAGACGGCCAGGGCGACGGCGGACAAGAAGTTGCGAGCGAGTTTGTCGTAACGGGTGGCGACGCGCCTGAAGTCCTTCAGTCGGCAGGCGGCGGCGCACCTGCACCCGCCAGGTCCCGGATTTTTCTTTACGGATCGAAGCCAGATGAGCGTGCAAATCCCGTGCAGTGAGCCCGCGAAACTTGGCGAAAAGCGTCGAAAAACGTCGTAGAACGGCGGGGTCCGGAGTTCGCCTAACGGATTGAACGATAAGAGTAAACTATTGAAAATGCAACATCATTTACTATGCATAGCACCTATGATGGATTGGACGGATAGGCATTGCCGTGTATTGCACCGGACTCTCACCAATCATGCCTTGCTCTACACCGAGATGCTGACAACCGGCGCGGTATTGCACGGCGACCGATCTCGCCTACTCGCCTTTGATCCAGCTGAGCACCCAGTCGCGCTGCAACTTGGCGGCTCCGAGCCCAAGGATTTGGCGTTAGCTGCAAAATTGGGCGAGGCTGAAGGCTATGATGAGATCAACCTCAACGTCGGTTGTCCGTCCGATCGGGTGCAGTCGGGGCGTTTTGGGGCCTGCCTGATGCGTGAGCCAAAACTCGTGGCCGACTGTATGGCCGCTATGGCTGATGCGGTCCGGACGCCGGTCACCGTCAAATGCCGGATCGGCGTCGATGATCAGGATCCCGAGGAAAGCTTATTCAGCCTGGTGGACCACTGCGCCCAGGCTGGGGTCAGACACTTTGTGGTTCATGCGCGAAAAGCCATCCTGAGCGGGCTTTCTCCAAAAGAGAACCGCAATGTGCCCCCGCTGAACTATGCGCTGGTCCACCGGCTTAAGGCTGAGCGTCCGGATCTGACCATCATCCTAAACGGCGGTATCGCCTCGTTGAGCGAAGCGCAGGCGCATTTGACCCAGGTCGATGGCGTAATGCTTGGCCGGGCCGCCTATCACACACCGGCCTTATTGGGTGATGTCGACGCCCGGCTCTTTGGGGCCGGCGAACAGGTTTCGGCGATCGAGGCCGTCAAGCGATACCGCCCCTATATCGCCCGCGAGCTGGCCGCGGGCGTTCATCTGGCGGCTATGTCGCGCCACATGCTGGGCCTATTTCACGGCGCTCCTGGTGCAAGGACCTGGCGCAGGATCCTTACGGTGGAGAGCATCAAGGCCGGGGCGGGTCTGGAGGTTGTGGACGCCGCCTTGGCGGCGGTGTCAGGGCTGCAAGATGAGCGCGCTGCGCGTCGCCTGGAAGCTGGAGAGCCGGCCTAGATAGGTCATCCCCAAAAGAGAGGTGTCCAGGCCGTTCTCAATCACCAAGGCATCAACATCTTCAAGCCGCGCTCCTGAAACCGTCAGGCTTGCGAGCCTGACCGACGCAGCACGCGCGTGACCGGCGGCGGTTACGACGCGATTGGTATAGCTCAGCCTTTCCACATCGAAGCCGAGGCGCTTGGCGTCTTGTGGCGTCAACGCCACCGCAGTTGCTCCGGTATCCACCAGAAAATGCACACTGGCTCCGCTGACACGACCGTCTGCCCAAAAATGGCCGTCGCTGGATTTCCGAATGGTGGCGCTTGGCCCACCCGGCGCGCCAAGTGTCCCGTGGGCGCTTATCGCAGCCTCGGCGTTGGCGGCGCGAAAGACCGGCGCCTGCTTGGCGAGCAGCACGACGGTTTGGGCGCTCACCAGCGCTGAGACGCAGGCGACCGCCATAACGAAGGTGAACTTCCAGAAGTTCGACACCGGTTTTCGGCCCCACGGCGGCCCGTTTTGGACCTCTGTTCTGGTGCGAGCCTAAGGTGTTTCAGTTTTAGAAGCCGTGAACAGGCAAGCTTAACCAAACATGGCCAGCTTTTCGGGGCGGATAAGGTCGCGCCGGCCAGGAAGCTGCGACATGATGTGCGCACGTTCCTCATCCGACAGGCGCGCCCAGCCGGCGACTTCCGAAAGCTGCCGATAGCAACCCATGCACAGGCCGCTTTCGCCATCGACGACACAGACCTTGATGCAGGGCGTGATGATGGCTTTCGGCGGGGCTGAAGGCGGTGTTGAGTGCGGGTCTGCAGCGTCGGTCATGATAGGGGCACAGCGTAGGTCACCACGGCCTGAGCCGCCAGTCGTTCCGGCCCCTCTGTCCAGAGCCTTACCTCACAGACGACATTGCGGCGGCCAAGATGAAGCATCTCAGCCTCGGCGTAGATGTCGCCAGGGGCTGCGCCGCGCAGGAAATTCATCGTCAAGGACGACGTCACCGCCATGAGCTGGTCACCTATATGAGCCAGGACGAGTGCGTAGGCCGCCGTATCTGAGAGCGACATTAAGGTCGGCCCCGAGATCACTCCACCCGGTCGCAGGAGGCCTTCCCTGTAAGGCGCCATGACTTTCACGCGACCCGGAAGGACCTCAAGAACCGTGGGGAAGGCGGCCGGCGTCGCGTCGGGAAAGGCCTTACGAAGGAGCGCGTTTACGCCAACGACGTCCAACACAGGAGCGAGTGTGTTCATTCGATCCGACTAAAATCCGTTGATCGGCAGAAATAAGCTGTAGCCACAAGTAATGCGAATGTCACATGTGACAGAATTAACATTAGATACTGTTAATTGCATTTAATTAATTTGAAGTAAGGCGGGAACTGCGCGAAGTTCAAATCGGGGGGAGGTTGTTCTGAGGGAGAAAACTTCATGAGGACCAAAGCTATCCTTCTGGCGGCCCTTAGTCTGGTTGTCGCGGGTTCGGCCGCCGCATCAGAGCGGTTGAGTGATGTCGACTATTTGAAGGCCAGTCGCTGTCGCGGCCTGGCCGCCGGATTGGGTGGGGCCGACATTGCACGCCTTGACGCCCTTCTCAAGACTGAAGGGCGCAGCCGCGTTGAAGTGATTTACAACAAGGGCCTGGAAGAGATGCAGCGCGCCAAACGCGACGCGGCCCAGTCAGACGCCAAAGACCGCCTGTCCCTGGAGCTGAACGGCTATTGTACAGCCTTCACCGGCGCGAGCCGCTGATCGCGAAAACGCCAGCTCCCGATAGTTGTTGCCCAAACTTGGCTGACATACAGCCAGCGCGCCGCCCCTCGACGGCGCGCGCTCTTCTTGCGGATTCACCCTAGGAACCCAACCTTGCCCAAAGAGCTTTCGCTTTGGCGCCAGGAAGGGCTCGTGACAGTTTGAATTCGGTTTTGAGACCTGGCGAGACCTGCTGGCGCATCGAGCACGCCCACAGGGCTGCGTTCCTGGTCGATACCGAGGCTTACTATTCGGCGGTGTTCGAGGCCCTGCAGAAGGCCCGCAGATCTGTCCTGCTGCTAGGTTGGGGATTTGATCCGCGCACGCGGCTCTTTCCCGACGGTTACGACGGGCCCGACGACCCTGACGAGGTCGGCCGCATTCTCGTGGAGCTCGCCAAGTCGCGCCCGGAATTGGACGTTCGTCTCCTTATCTGGCGTTCCGCCCTGGGGATCGCGGCGCAGCAGGAATTCTTTCCCCACCGAGCGCGCGCCTGGTTTCGTGACACGCCCGTCAAGTTTCGTCTGGATGATCAGGTGCCGTTTGGCGCATGTCATCATCAAAAGGTCCTGGTGATCGACGACCGTCTGGCCTTCTGCGGCGGCGGCGACATCGCCGTGGATCGATGGGACACGCCTGGGCATCGCGACGACGATCAGCGCCGGATCATGCCGGACCAGGAGTATCACGCCCCCCGGCACGAGGTGATGATGCTCGTGGATGGTCCGGCGGCCAAAGCGTTAGGGGACCTTGCACGCCAACGCTGGCGCACGGCGAGCGGCGAGGTGATCGATCCGCCTGAAGATGCTGGGGGTGATCCTTGGCCGGACGCAATTCCGCCAGCCTTGATCGACGTGGAGGTGGGTGTTGCGCGCACGATTCCCGCCTGGAAGCGCCAGGTTGAGGTCGATGAGATCCGGCGTCTGACGCTGGCGTCCATTGCTGCGGCCCAGGACACTATCTATCTGGAAAACCAATATTTCACCTCGCCCGTGGTCACCGAAGCCCTGGCTGAGCGCCTGGCCGAGCCTGATGGGCCGCAGATCGTCTTGGTGTCTACCGGCCATGCGCCCAGCTGGTTTGATCACCTCACGATGGATAGGGCGCGCGGGGCGATGATCTGGCGTCTGAGGGCGGCTGACATCTTCGGGCGTTTTCGCGCCTTCTGGCCCGCGACGGCTATGGGGCGAACCGTAATCGTCCACTCCAAGACGAGCATTTTCGATGACCGGGTGGTGCGAATTGGGTCGGCCAATCTCAACAACCGTTCAGGCGGGTTCGACACAGAGTGTGAGCTCACGGTCGAGGGGAAAGAGGCGTCTTCGCGTTTGGCCATCGAAGCGCTTCGCGACAGACTGGTGGGTCATTTCATGGGCCAGACTGGCGATGCGGTGGCCAAGGCGCGCGCGGAGTTTGGCGGCCTTGTGGGCGCGGTCGATGCGCTCAATCGCGAAGGCCGGCTTCGCCCCATCGAGCCGCCCAAGGTCACGGCCATCGGCGGGTTTGTGGCTCACTACCATCTGGGTGACCCGCAGGATCCGAAAGACTCCTGGAACCCGATCCGAAGGCGTGAACGGCTCTATGAAGCCGTACGCCAACTGAAGCAGTTGTCGAGCGCCGCAATCAGGGAGCCAAATCGAAATCCAACACCAGCGGCAGATGATCGGAAGCCCCACGGGTCAAGGGCGTAAAAGGGACGAAGACGTCGGCCACCTTGATCTCGCGGCTGACAAACAGATGGTCGATCCTGAGCACCGGCAGCTGCGAAGGGAAGGTCGAGGTCGGCGACTTTTTCTGCGCCAGGTCTCGCGCCGAAGCGAGTTGCTTCATCAAGGTGCGACAGACCACGGAGCGGGCCGTCGCGTTAAGATCCCCCAGCAAGATTGTCGCGCCGCGCCGCTCGGGGTGGCCAAGCCAGGCTGGACCCGCCAGAAACGCCGCTTGGGTCTGCTGTTCACGCGGCACAAGGCCAAGGTGGGTGTTGATCACCTGCACCGGCGCAGCGCCTATCACGACCTCCACCCAAAGCGCCCCGCGAGGTTCGAGCGCGGGTATCGGCGGATAGCCAGGAAGAGGACCCACTTGCACCAACCGCTCCGGGAAACGGGTCAAGATAGCGTCGCCGAAACGCTCTTCCTCGACGGTGAGCGCTGCATTGAAATGGCAGGTCATATCGAGCCTACGGGCGATCTCGTGGGCCTGGTCGACGCTGCCGGTCCTGGCGCGGCCAACGTCCAACTCCTGGAGCGCCACGATGTCGGGCTCCAAATTGGCGAGCACCTGAGCGATCCGACCAACATCGAGCCGCCGGTCGTTTCCGACGCAGCGATGAACATTGTAGGTGACGATCCTTGGCATGACCTTGGGCGCACGCGGCTTCTATTGCGAAGGCAATATAGGCTGAACGGCCGGGCGGGCTCAGCAGTTCGCGCAAAAAATGGGCTCGCGGCTTAGTCGCAGCCGCAACCGCCGCAATTCAAAGTCGCGGCGGCGGACCTGGGCGCGGCAGGGGGCGTCGAGGCTCGCGACGCGATGGCCGAAGCGGCCCATTGTAGGATCCATTTGGGGCCCCCGGGCGCATCGACCACGACCTCGACGTCGTGCTTTACCTTGACGTAAGCGTCATCTTCCCAACCGAGCGCCCCCCGCGTATGGTTCCAGCCGAGCGGATACGCCGTAAGTCTGGCGTGCCAGGGAGCGCGAAATGAACCTTGATTTCTCACCGGAAGAGAACGCTTTTCGCCAGGAGGTCCGTGACTTCATCAAGCACAACTATCCAGATGAACTGCGCGCAGCCCAAGACAGCGGCCGTCCTTTGACCAAGGCGGAATATCTCTCCTGGCACAAGGTTCTGGCCGCCAAGGGATGGGTCGCCCCATCCTGGCCGAAGGAGTTTGGCGGAACCGGCTGGACGCCGACGCAGAAGTATATTTGGTCAGAAGAACTGGCGGCTGCCGATGCGCTTCCAGTATTGCCCTTCGGCGTTTCGATGCTGGCTCCTGTGATCTACACCTTCGGCACGGCCGAGCAGAAGGCGAAGTTCCTTCCCGGCATCTACAACGGCGAGGCGTGGTGGTGTCAGGGCTATTCCGAACCGGGCGCCGGCTCCGACCTTGCGAGCCTCAAAACCAAGGCCGAACGCGTCAGCGCGGACGACGGCCAGGAGTACTATATCGTCAACGGCCAGAAGACCTGGACGACGCTTGGTCAATTCGCAGACTGGGGCTTCTTCCTGGTCCGCACCGACCCCGACGCCAAGCCCCAGGCCGGCATTTCGTTCCTGCTGATCGATATGAAGAGCCCAGGCGTCAGCGTCCGGCCGATCATCACGCTCGAGGGCGGGCACGAAGTGAACGACGTCTTCCTCGATAATGTGAAGGTGCCGGTTGAAAACCGCATCTTCCATGAAAACCAGGGCTGGACCTGCGCAAAGGCGCTTTTGGCGCATGAGCGCTCGGGCATCGCTGGCGTGGCGCGCTCAAAACGCAACCTTGAAAAGCTGCGTGCGATTGCGACGACGGAGCGTTCTGACGCAGGCGGCTCGCTGCTCAGCGATGCATTTTTCCGCCGCAAGGTCGCCGAGCTAGAGATCGATCTGACGGCGCTGGAATTCACCGAACTTCGCACGCTCGCCGGCGAAAGCAGCGGCAAGGGGCCTGGCCCAGAAAGCTCGATCCTTAAGATCAAGGGCACCGAGATCCAGCAAAGGTTGCAGGAACTGGCCCTTGAAGCGGTCGGGCACTATGGGGCGCCGTTCCTGCGCGACCTTGGGCACAACACCCCCATCGGGCCAGATTACGCCGAGGGCCTGGCAGGGGAAATGTTCAATGGCCGCAAGACTTCGATCTATGGCGGCTCCAACGAGATCCAGCGCAACATCATCGCCAAGATGGTGCTGGGGCTTTAGCCGCCAGTCTCACGTTTTGACCCTGCCGATCCACCCGCCAAGGACCTGACGACGTATGGATTTCAGCTTCACTGAAGAACAGTCGATGCTGCGCGACACTGTCGCCAGCTATCTGGCGGATCACTATTCCTTCGATCAACGCCGCGCGCTGCTGGCCAAGGAGCCGGGCTGGAGCCCTGCGGTCTGGAAAGCCTTCGCCGAAGAGCTTGGCATTCTGGGTGCGCCGTTTTCCGAAGAACTCGGCGGTCTGGGCGGGGGGGCCGTCGAGAACATGATCGTCATGCAGGAAATGGGAAAGGCCCTGGTGGTGGAGCCCTACCTGGCGACCGTGGTGATTGGCGGAGGTTTCCTGAAGCATTCAGGTCATGCCGACGCCGAAGCGCTGATCGCCAGGATCATCGCTGGGGAGGCGATCTTTGCGTTCGCCTACGCAGAACCTCAAGGCCGCTATAATCTGGCCGACCTGCGCACGACGGCGAAGAAAGAGGCGGGTGGCTACGTGCTCAACGGCCAAAAGGCCGTGGTCATTGGCGCACCTTACGCGACCCACCTTATCGTCACCGCCCGCACAGCCGGCGCTCAGCGCGACGCGCAAGGCGTCAGCGTCTTTATCGTGGAGACGTCAGCGGCTGGCGTTACGAGGCGCGACTATCCGACCGTGGACGGCTTTCGCGCTTCGGAGATCGTCTTTGAGAACGTCAAGGTGGGAGCTGAAGCTCTGGTCGGGCCTGAGGGCCATGGCCTGCCGCTCATAGAAAAGGTCGTCGACGAGGCCATCACCGCCACCTGCGCAGAGGCCTGCGGGGTCCTTTCCAAGCTTCACGAGGGGACTTTGGAATATACCCGTCAGCGCAAGCAATTCGGCCAGCCCATCTCGGCTTTCCAGGTCTTGCAGCACCGCATGGTCGATATGTTCATCCATGTCGAGCAGGCGCTGTCGATGACTTACATGGCCACCATCAAACTGACCGACGACAAGGAGCGCACAAAGGCCGCCGCCGCCGCCAAGGTCCAGATCGGCAAGGCCTGCAAGTTCGTGGGGCAAAACGCGATCCAGTTGCATGGCGGCATGGGCATGACGGACGAAATGGCCATCGGCCACTACTTCAAGCGCGCAACCATGATCGAGAGCGCCTTCGGCGCCACCGACCATCACTTGGCCCGCTACGAATTCCTGAGCCTAGGCCAGACCACGTAGTGGGAAAGCAAGCCAGCGTCGTTGCGCTATTCGCCGAGGGTCCAGACGAGGGTCGGCTGCAATATGAGCCGCCAAAACTCATCTTTCGGGGCGCTCAGCGCCGAACATTTGAGGGCGCGGCCCTGGCTGGTTTGTGCGTGGATGGCGCTGATCTGGTCCTGTCGGACGGTGCGCGGTTCAGATTAGGCGAGAAGGTGGCCCCGCGCTGGGCCGAGGCCATTCTTACGCCCAAAGGACGCATGGATAAGATCGGGGTGAAACCGGGGATGCGGGCGGCGATCATGGGCGTCGTTGATCCCACGCTCAGTGAGGAGCTGGCTGGATGCGGGGCTGCGTCCGTCCGGGAGCTCTCCAACCTGGACCTCCTCTTCTATGCAGCGGACAGCGCTCAGGATCTGGCGCGGATTGATGCGCTGGTTCCAATGCTCTCTGAACGCGGCGCGTTATGGATCGTGTCACGCAAAGGGAAGAGTGCGACGGTCAAAGACGTCGAGGTCATGGCCGCAGCCAAGGCCCATGGGCTGGTGGACAATAAGGTCGTGGCGTTTTCCCCGACCTTGACCTCGCTAAGGTTCGTCAGGCGCGCGGATGAGGCCGGCGGAAGAGTAGCGAACTGAGCAGGGGCTGGTTCGCCGAAAGGCGCAAGCCTGCGCGGCGATTTTAGCGACCTGGCGCAGGACTTGGTTGCTCAAGTACGCCGGCGCGTCCTATGCGCAGCTGATGTCCATACGCGACTTCGGACTGCTGGCCCTGGTCTGCCTGGTGTGGGCGTCCAACAATATCGTTTCGAAGTTCGTGGTGAGCCATCTCAATGTGCCGCCGCTCTTCTACGCGGCTCTGCGCTTCGGTGTCGTCGCCTTGGCGACGCTGCCTTGGCTCTTGCCGATGCCTCGACCGCGATGGCGCCTGATCCTGGTCGCGCTTCTTATGGGCGGCGGAAATTTCGCGCTGCTGTTTTTGGGGCTGAAGACCTCGACGCCATCGGCCGCGGCGGTGGTTGGTCAACTGGGCGTGCCGATCACGACGCTGCTTTCTGTGGTGATGCTGGGCGAAAGGATCCATTGGCGCCGGGTTCTTGGGATCACGCTTACCTTTGTCGGAGCCCTTACGGTGATGTACGACCCAAGCGGCTTTTCTATCTCGCAGGGCCTCGTTTATGTCGTGGCTTCAGCCATTGCGGGCTCCTTGGGTGCGGTGATGATGAAACAGATTGAGGGCGTCAAACCCCTGCAGTTCCAGGCCTGGGTGGGTTTGGCCTCGTTCGTCCCGCTGGCGATGCTTTCAGCCTGGCTCGAACCGGGTCAGGTCCAGCAGGGTCTGGCGGCTGGATGGCCATTCATACTGGCTGTGCTTTACTCCGGCGTGGTGGTCTCGGCTGGAGCGCATACCGGCTACTACTTTCTGATCCGGCGGTACGAGGCGAACCTGATTTCGCCTTTGACGTTGATGACGCCTCTGGCCACCATCGCATTGGGCGTGGCCATCATGCACGATCCGTTTGGGCCGCGTATGGCGATAGGCGCAGCTATAGCCTTGGGTGGAGTTCTGATCATCGCGGCGCGCAGGAACCATGTCATGCCGCTGCTCTTGGCCATCCGGAACCGCGCGCAATGAACTTCATCGAAGCGCCAAGTCCGAACTTCGACGCACGCACCGCGCCGCCTGACATTTTGGTCTTGCATTATACCGGCATGCGCGGCGGCGAAGCAGCGCTTGCGCGACTTCGCGACCCCGAGGCCAAGGTTTCGTCTCACTATATGGTCGAAGAAGACGGTCGCGTCTTTCGCCTTGTGCCCGAGGAACGACGCGCCTGGCACGCCGGGGTCTCCTATTGGAAGGGAGCGCGAAACATCAACGGCGTTTCGATCGGGATCGAGATCGTCAACCCGGGCCACGAGTTTGGGTACCGTGCGTTCCCTGACGTTCAGATCTCCGCCGTCATCGATCTGGTGTCCGATATCCGCACGCGTTGGCAGATCTCGAACGACCGGATCGTCGGTCACTCCGACGTTGCGCCTAACCGCAAGGATGATCCGGGAGAACTCTTTCCCTGGAAGCGCATCGCCCAAGCCGGGCACGGTCTTTGGGTCGACGCGCCCCCAGCGCCGGGGCTCCCCCTGGCGCAGGGCGCAGAAGGCGTCGAGGTCTTTGCTCTGCAGGCTGGGCTGACGCGCTTGGGTTACGACCTGCCGCCCTCCGGGATGTTCGATGCGGACACCAAGGCCGTTGTCACCGCCTTCCAGCGTCATTGGCGCCAGGACAGGGTCGATGGCGTTGCGGACGGCCAAACCCGCGCTCAATTGATCGCGCTCTTAAGGGCGGCCGGCTGATGCACCCGTCAGCTGCGTTTAGGACCGAAGATGAGCGTTTGCTGCTGGCCCATCTGGCGGCCTATCCGTTCGTAACCATCGCAGCGGTTGCGGAGGGTAGATTGCGGGTGGCCCATACACCCTTGGTCATCCGAAAAACCGACCGGGCCTTGAGCCTCGATTTCCATCTTTCGCGCGGCAACGCGCTTGCTGGGGCCTTGGCGACGGGATTTCGGGCGGTGGCTGTAAGTCTGGGACCGGAGGCTTACGTCAGCCCAGACTGGTATGTCAGCGCCGACCAGGTTCCCTCCTGGAACTATGTGAGCGTGGAGGCCGAAGGACCTGTCAGCGTGATGGATGAGCAAGGCCTCGTGCAGTTGCTTGACGACCTTTCTGCGCAGGAAGAAGCGCGCCTTGCGCCCAAGCCCGCCTGGACAAGATCTAAGATGTCCCCCGGCCGGTTTGACGCCATGACAAAAGCCATCGTCGGCGCACGGCTCAGCGTCGAGCGGTTGGAAGGCGTCAGCAAACTCTCGCAAAACAAATCCGACCCCGATCGCCAGGGCGTTCTCGTCGCCCTGGCCGATCATCCCATCGCCCGGTTGATGCGCGCCGCAATTTCGCCGCGAGGCTGAACGGGGCGCAACCCCTGCCTCAGGCCTGGTTCAAACCGCTAAGCCCAGTCTAGGGAGGCTTGGCGCCGATCCTTCGACGCGCAGGCGGCTTAGTAGGAACCACCTCAATGAACATCAAGCGCACCGCCCTTATCCTGACACTGGGCGTCTTCGGCTTTGGCGCAATCGCCGTCGCAGCCGACGCCCAACCCCTGCAACCAGCCAAGCAAGAGGTGCTGACCAGGGCGCAAAACCAGCGGCATGAAATCCGCGCAGCCGAACGTCGCGGTGAGATCGGTCCGCGAAAGGCTCACCGCCTCCTGGTCGCCGATCATCGCATCGCCCGCGAGGCGCGCATGCACGGGGGTCGCTTGACCCGCGTCGAAGCCCGCAAGCTCAACCACCAGGAAAATCGCGTCGAGCGACATATCCACAGCTGATGGCGACGGCGTGCAAGCGCTGGGCGGCGCTTTCCTCGCCAGCCCGGCGCAGCGCCTTGACCTTGTTGGCCCAAACCCCCAGTTTCCGCGCGGACCAGACGGCTGGGCGATCGCGGTCTTCGCAAGAAGGTCGAGGAAAGTCCGGGCTCCACGACGACATGGCGGCGGGTAACGCCCGCCGGGGGTGACCCCAGGGATAGCGCCACAGAAAGCAAACCGCCTGTTTTTGCAGGTAAGGGTGAAAGGGTGGGGTAAGAGCCCACCGCGTTTCTGGTGACAGAAGCGGCATGGCAAGCCCCGCCAGGAGCAAGACCGAATAGGGGCCGCGGGCCCGCCTTGCGCGGGTAGGGCTGTCGTAGGCCTGAGCGGTCCGGGTAGGTCGCGAGAACCGCCCCGCAAGGGGCGGTCCAGAGGAATGATCGCCGCGTCCGCAGTTTCGGCTGCGGGCGGCACAGAACCCGGCTTATAGGCCGTCTGGTCCATTTTCGTTCGAGATGAGCGGCGCGCGAGGTGTGCGACAGACGCGTGTGCGTCAATCACGTGCTGCAAGATCCCTCGTTCACCAGACGATGCGGTTGATGGTCTCTGTATGTTCTGTGGATAATGAAGCGGTTCCAGACCTGATGGAACATTCGATTTAGCCGGAGAGCCTCTCTGAAAAGGTGACCGCCGCCTTGCGGCGATTGCAAAGCCAAGGCGTCGCCTCGGCGCGCAAGGCCGAGATCGCCGCGTGTGGTGTGGCGCAAGCCGAACGCACGGACCCTCGAGGCGCCTGCAACGCGCTCGACCGGCGGGCTCGCGGCGACAACTTCCGATTAACCCTCTTTTCGCGAAGAGGTGTTGGAATCTCTATCAAAAGGTCAATCGGAGTCATTTACTCCCATTTCATCCCATGTTACCCCATTCGTACTTCGCTAACCAAACCGTGTCGTTGGGGCGGCCGGTCTGGGCGCGAAGCCAGGAGCCGCTGGTGGGGCGGCTAAGTTCAGGGGCTTGGCGGTGTTTCTCTCGACCTTCGAGAAACAACTGGATGGAAAGCGACGCATCGTTGTGCCGCAGGACTTCCGCGCCCAGACCGCCGGACTTTTCGATGGTGTCTTCTGCTTTCCCTCCATCGAGGCTGACTGCATCGAAGGTGGCGGAAAATCCTTGTTCGACCGTTACACCGGCGTGATCGAGGAGCTGGAGTTTGGCGACCCGCTGCGAAGCGCGCTCGAGCTCTCTGTCCTGGGTGGAATGGCGCAGCTCTCCTTCGACACCGCAGGGCGCATAACGCTGCCTGAGCTTCTCTGCGAACAGTTCGGCTTGACCGACGTGGTTGTCCTGGTCGGGTTAGGGGATCGCTTTCAGATCTGGAACCGCGAAGCCTTTCAGGTCCGCCGCGCCGCTCTGCGCAATGTTGCACGCGACGGCTTCGCCGACCTTCGTGCTCAGCAGCGCGCAGCTAAATTGGGCGCCGCAGGATGAAAGCGCCGCACCTGCCCGTCCTGCTCGACGAAGTCGTGGACGCGATGCAGCCGCGCATTGGCAAGCTTCTCGTCGATGCGACGTTTGGGGCTGGCGGCTATTCCCGCGCCCTCTTGAGCCGAGGCGCACGCCTCATCGCGTTCGACCGCGACCCAAGCGCGCGCCGCTTCGCCCAAGACCTGCCGGCCGATCAGTTCACGCTAGTGGAGCGACGCTTCTCAGAGCTTGATCAAGAAGTGGGCGACGCTGCGGTCGACGGCGTCGTGTTCGACATCGGCGTATCTTCGATGCAGCTCGACGAGGCGGAGCGCGGCTTTTCATTCATGCGCGATGGGCCGCTTGACATGCGTATGGCCGCTGAAGGTCCGACTGCGGCCGAACTCGTCAACGAGGCCGAGCCCGCAGAGATCGCGCGCATTCTTTATGTGTATGGCGAGGAGCGCGAGAGCCGCCGGATCGCGCGCGCCATCGCCCGACGCCGCGAGGAACAGCCATTTACCCGAACGCTTGAACTGGCCGAGTTCATCGAAAAGACGCTTGGCGGTCGGCGTGGCGCGAAGGTTCATCCGGCGACGCGCGCGTTTCAAGCGATCCGCATCGCAGTGAACGAGGAGCTGGCTGAGCTTGAGGCTGGCCTTGTCGCCGCCGAACGCGCCCTCAAGGCTGACGGCAGGCTCTGCGTCGTCACCTTCCATTCGCTCGAAGACAGGATCGTGAAGTCCTTCTTTGCGGTGCGGGCGGGGAAAACCCCGGCGGGATCGCGTCACGCGCCGCCGGCGAAGGCCGGCCCATCTCCAAGCTTCCAGCTCCTGTTCAATGGAGCCCAAGGACCTTCGGTGGAGGAGCTGGCGACGAACCCCAGGGCCCGATCCGCGAAACTGAGGGCGGCGGTGCGCACCAACGCGCCGGTTTGGAGGGCTGCGGCATGAACTGGCTCAACCGTCGGGTCCGTGGCTTCCGACTGGTCGATCTCATCGCGCTGGGCCTCCTTACGGCCCTGATCCTTGGGGTCTATTTGGCCAAGACCGTCGCCGGCGGCGAGCGCGCCAAAATCGCCAGCGTGGAGCGTCAGATCGGTGAGGAGAAGGCGCGAATTCGTCTGCTGCAGGCCGAAGTCAGTCATCTTGAACAACCCGCCCGCATCGAGCGACTTTCCGAAACCTACCTTGGAATGGCGCCGACCGCGCTGAAGCGACAGGCCGATGTCGATCAGCTGCCTGAGCTCGCGCGAAGGCCGCTGCCTTTGCCCGCCAAGCCGGTTGAGGCGACCCCCGATCCGATCGGCATCGCACCGGCCCAGCCGGCCTCGCCGTTGCCGGTTCCAACACAGGTCGCCACGCGATGAGCCTCGCGCAGCCAAATCTTGGCGATTGGGACCTTTCGCGCCGGCTTTCGGGGTGGATGTGGCGTTTCGAACATGCCTTCGAGCGCGCGCGCGCGGCCGGTCGGGCGGAGGACGACACCCGGATCCGCATCCTGGCGGTGCTGCTGGTCTTCCTGGTCGGCTTCCTCATCCTTTCAATAGGCGCGACGCATGCTGCGCTCTTCTCCAAGGCCGGCGAAGGTGACGGATACGCCGCCTCGGCAGGGGCGGCCCGCGCCGACATTGTGGATCGAAACGGCCAGATGCTGGCTGCCGATCTCCTGCACTACGGGCTCTACATAGATCCGCGCGAAATCTGGGATTCCAACGAGACCCGGCGCGCGCTGAGCGCCAACCTGGCGGACCTGACAGGCGAACGCCTGGAGCGGGCTTTGCGCGCGGGGCGCAGAACCTTCGTGATCGGCGGTCTTACCCCTGAGGTGCGCGCCAAGATCCACGACCTTGGCCTGCCAGGCGTCAGTTTCGAGCCAGAGCAAAAGCGGGTCTATCCCTTGGGCTTCACCGCAGCCCACCTTGTGGGCTTCGCCGATACGGGCGGCCAGGGCCTGGCGGGAGCAGAAGCAGCGCTGAACGAGGACATTCGCAACGCTGCGGCCAGCCAAGGCTCAGTTGCGCTTTCCATCGACCTGCGGATCCAGGCGGCGTTGGAGGATGAACTCTATAAGGCTGTCGGCCAGTTCCACCCCAAGGGCGCGGTGGGCATCGTAACCAATGTCCACACCGGCGAAATCCTCGGCCTCGCCAATTTTCCGACATTCGATCCCAACAAGCCCGGCGCGGCCAGCCTCGATGCGCGGCTCAATCGCGCGGCCGGCGCCGTTTATGAAATGGGCTCGACCTTCAAGGGCTTTACGGTCGCCGCCGGGCTCGACAGCGGGGTTGCGACCCCGTCTTCGACCTTCGATGCAACCCACCCCTTCCAGCTGGGCTACCGCGTCATCACCGACTATCACGCCACGCACGCGGTTCTGACCCTCGTCCAGGTCTTTCAGCACTCCTCGAACATCGGCACGGCGCGGCTTGGCGAGGAGATCGGCCCGGAACGGCTGCACGACTACTTCAATCGCTTCGGGCTGACCCAGGCGGCGAAAACCGAGATGATTGAAACCGCGCGGCCCCTGACGCCGCGGGTCTGGGACCAAGACGCCATCGCATCGACGTCGTTTGGTCACGGCATCAATGTCAGCCCGCTGGCGATTGCGCGGGCCTATTCCGGGCTTACCAATGGCGGCGAGCTCTTGCCGCTCACCATCAGGAAGTTGGCGCCGGGCGCGGTTGTCCACGGCCCGCGAATGGTTTCCGAGAAGACTGCGCTGACCCTTTTACAGATCATGCGTTCCAACGTGAGCTGCCCCTGCGGCTCCGGAAAATCGGCCAATGTCCCTGGTCTGAATGTCGGTGGAAAGACGGGAACGGGTGACAAGTGGGACCCGGCCGCACGGCGTTACTCGAGCACCAAACAGGTCTCGTCTTTCGCGGCGGCCTTCCCGACCGATGGGGCGTTGAACGCGCCCCGTTATTTCGTGCTGATCCTCCTGGACGAGCCGCAGCGCGACAAGACGGGCCTCGATCCGACCGGGGGCATTGTGGCGGCTCCAGCAGTCGGCCGGGTCATCGAGCGCATCGCGCCTTTCCTGGGCGTCCAAAGGCGCGCCGAAACCAATCCTTACACGCCAGCCGTCGCCAATACCGAGGAAGGAGAGGAACATTGACCCAGATGCGGCTTTCCGAACTCCTCAAGCGCGATCTGAGCATTGATCCTGCGATCGAGGGCGTCACAGCCGACAGCCGCAAGGTGCGGCCGGGCTGGCTCTTTGCGGCGCTTCCCGGAGCCAAGGTCGATGGCCGCAGTTTCGCCCCGCGGGCGATCGAGCAGGGCGCAGTCGCGGTCCTGGCCGGTCGCGAGATCGAAGGCCTGCCTGCGCCCCTGGTGATCGCCTCTGACCCGCGGCGGGCCTATGCGTTGGCGGCCGCGGCTTTTTGGGGCGCGCAGCCGGCGACCTGCGTGGCCGTCACAGGCACCAATGGCAAGACCTCGGTCGCCGCATTTTGTCGCCAGATGTTCGCGAGCGCGGGCTTCAAGTCTGCGAGCATGGGGACATTGGGGGTGCGAGTGAGCACGCCGGGTCTGCAAGACGAGCAGGTGACACCGCCTGGTCTCACAACGCCCGACGCCTCCGACGTTGCAGAACTCATGGCCCGCCTGGCTCAATCGGGCGTCACCCACCTGGCGCTTGAAGCCTCGTCTCACGGCATCGACCAGCGCCGTTTGGATGGCGTAAAGTTGGCCGCGGCGGGTTTCTTGAACCTGACGCAGGACCACCTCGACTACCATGGCACGATGGGCGTCTATCGGGCCGCTAAGCTTCGGCTGTTCGAGATCCTTTTGTCGCGCGGCCGAACGGCTGTGCTGAACGCCGACAGCGACGCCTATCAAGCCTTCGCTGCAACCGCCGTCAGCGCGGGGCAGAGCGTCATGAGCGTGGGCGATGCAGGCCAGGGCCTAAAGCTGCTTGAGCGTAAGGCCGCCCCCGACGGTCAAACCCTGAAGGTTCTGCACGACGGCAAGACCTATGAGATCCATCTGCCGCTGGTTGGGGCCTACCAGGCCTCCAACGCCTTGGTTGCGGCGGGCCTTTGCATAGCCGGCGGATTGACAGTCGAACAGGCGCTGGGCGGTCTTGAGACCATCGAGGGCGCACCGGGTCGATTGCAGCGCGTGGGTCAAGGTCCGCGCGGCGGGGAGGCCTATGTCGACTATGCCCACACGCCAGATGGCCTGGAGACTGTGCTTCGCGCCCTTCGCCCGCATGTGCGCGGAAAGCTCATCGTGGTCTTCGGAGCTGGCGGCGACCGCGATCGGACCAAGCGTCCCCTGATGGGCCACATCGCCGCGCAGTTCGCCGATGTGGCGATCGTCACCGATGACAATCCCCGCAGCGAAACACCAGCCGCCATCCGCGCCGAGATTTTGGCGGGCGCGCGGGGCGCACGGGAGGTTGGCGATCGGCGAGAGGCCATCTGTGCTGGCGTGGCGCTTCTAAGCGAGGGCGACATTCTCGTGGTCGCTGGAAAAGGCCATGAACAGGGCCAGATCGTAGGGCAAACAGTTCATCCCTTCGACGATGTCGCTGAAACCGCAAACGCCCTAAACCCAGCGCAAACGCATGGATGAGCCGCTCTGGACGTCGGATGAGATCGTCGCAGCGACTGGCGGCAAACTCGCCGGCAAGCCGTTTGCGGCCACTGGCGTCTCCATCGACACCCGCACCCTCGAGCCAGGGGACCTCTTTGTCGCCCTAGGCGGCGTGCGCGACGGGCATGAGTTTGTCTCCGAGGCGATGGAGCGCGGAGCCGTAGGCGCGCTTGCGTCGCGTCAGGTGTTTGGTTCGGCCGTGATGGTCGACGATCCGTTGCAGGCCCTGGAGCGTCTTGCAGCGACAGCGCGCCAGCGCGCGACTGCGGCCCGGCGCGGCGCCGTGACGGGCTCCGTCGGCAAGACCAGCGTGACCCAGGCCATCTCGGCGGGACTGCGGTTGGCTGGGTCGGCGCATGCTTCGGTCAAATCCTATAACAACCACATCGGCGTCCCCCTGACGCTCGCGCGCATGGCGCGCGACACAGCGCGTGCGGTCTTCGAGATCGGCATGAACCACGAGGGCGAGATCCGGCCCCTGACCCGCCTGGTTCACCCCAAAGCCGTGGTTGTGACGACTGTGGGACCTGTCCACGTCGAGAACTTTCCACAGGGCGAGCTTGGGGTCGCCAAGGCCAAGGCGGAGATTTTCGAAGGCCTGACGCCTGGCGGCGTCGCAATCCTGAACGCCGACGACCGTTGGTTTGGCCTGCTCAAGAGCGAGGCGCAGAAACTTGGCGCTGAGGTGCGCACATTTGGTCGCGCCGAGGGCTGCGACGCCCGCCTCATAGACTTCCAGGGCGCAGACGGCCACGCGGTGGTGCAAGCCCGCTTCCATGGCGAGGGTCTTGATTTTCCGATTTTGCAGACCGGTTTCCATTGGGGCCTAAACGCCATGGCCGTGCTGCTGATGCTGGAAGCCTTGGATGTGGGCCTGAGCGACAGTTTGGCGGCGCTCGGAAGCTTCGAGGCGCTGGAGGGACGCGGCGCCGAAAAATCAGTGGAGCTGGCGCGCGGCGCCTTCACCCTGATCGATGAAAGCTACAACGGCAACCCCATCTCGATGGCCTCGGCCATCGCCACGCTTGGCGCGCGGCCCACCCGGGCTCGGCGTATCGTAGCGCTCAGCGACATGCTTGAACTTGGACCGGGCGCGGCGGACTTCCACGCAGGCCTGGCGCAGCGCTTGGACGAGGCCAAAGTCGATCTGGTGTTTTGTTGCGGTCCTTTGATGAAATCCCTGTGGGACGCCCTTCCGCCGACTCGGCGCGGGAGTTACGCCGAGACAGCGGCGGACTTGGCGCCGCGTGTCGCCCAGGCCGTAGAGCCTGGCGATGTGGTGATGGTGAAGGGCTCGAACGGATCTAAGGCGGGGCTGATCGCCCAGGCCTTGGTTTCTCTCGACGTCCGGCCAGGGGAGGCCGGCTGATGTTCTACTGGCTCTACGAGCATCTCAGCGGGGGTGGGCACAGCCACATCTCGGTGCTCAACCTGATCCGCTACCTGACATTCCGCACCGCCATGTCGATTTTTACGGCCCAGTTGATCGTGGTCGCCATGGGTTCGCGCTTCATTCGCTGGATGCAGGCCAAGCAGGGCAAGGGCCAGCCGATCCGCGTCGAGGGCATTCAACGGCATATCACTGAGAAGGCTGGCACGCCGACGATGGGCGGGGTGATGATCCTGGCGGGCCTGATCGTGGGCACGCTGCTCTGGGCCGATCTGTCCAACGTCTATGTTTGGGCCGTCCTCATCGTGACGGCCGGCTATGGCTTCCTGGGTTTCCTTGATGATTATTCCAAGGTCACAAAACACTCTACCGACGGCATTTCGGGCAAGACGCGGCTGGTTCTAGAAACCGGCATCGCGATGGCGGCGATCACGCTGATCATCCTCTTCGCCGCCAAGCCGCCTCAGGCTCCGGACCTTCTGACATCGGTTAGCTTTCCGCTCTTCAAACAGGCGCTTTTGAACCTGCACTGGTTCTATCTGGTGTTCGGCGCCTTCATCATCGTGGGCGCGGCCAATGCGGTGAATTTCACAGATGGTCTGGACGGCCTGGCGACTGTGCCGGCCATGATTGCAGCCTCAGCTTACGGCCTCATCGCTTACCTGGTCGGCAACTTCCTTTTCGCCAACTATCTGCAGCTCCACTTCGTCCCAGGCGTCGGTGAGGTGGCCATCTACTGCGGCGCCATGATCGGCGCCGGCCTGGGCTTTCTTTGGTATAACGCCCCGCCGGCCCGCATCTTTATGGGCGACACCGGCGCGCTTGCGCTCGGCGGCGGCTTAGGCGCCGTGGCGGTCGCCACGCGCCAGGAGATCGTGCTGGGGATTATCGGCGGACTTTTTGTCGCCGAGACCCTGTCGGTGATCATCCAGGTCGCCTGGTTCAAAAGAACCGGCAAGCGGATCTTCCTCATGGCCCCGATCCATCACCATTTTGAGAAGCTCGGCTGGTCGGAATCCACCGTCGTGATCCGCTTTTGGATCGTCTCAATCATGCTGGCCCTTCTGGGGCTGGCTACCCTGAAGCTGCGGTAGGGAGGGCGCAACTCAGCCATGATCCCGGTCCGCGGCTTCGAAGGAAAAACGGTCGCCGTATTCGGGCTGGCCCGCACGGGCCTGTCTGCGGCGCACGCCCTGACGGCTGGCGGGGCGAGCGTCGTGGTCTGGGACGAGAAGCCGGCTTCGCGTGAGGCCGCGGCGGCGCAAGGCTTTGAGCTGGTCGACCTCTCGAGCGCCGACTGGTCGAAATTCGCAGCGCTGGTGCTTTCTCCTGGCGTGCCGCTCACCCATCCGGCCCCCCATTGGACGGTTGTGAAGGCCAAGGCGGCTGGTGTTGAAATCGTCGGCGACATCGAGCTTTTCGCGCGCGCTGTGAACGCTGCGCCAGAGCACCGACGCCCTAAGATCGTGGCCATCACGGGAACAAACGGCAAGTCGACGACGACGGCGCTCGTGGGCCACGTCTGCGCAGGCGCCGGTCGCGATGTGCGGATCGGGGGCAATATCGGTGTTGGGGTCCTGGGTCTCGAAGACATGCACGGCGGAGCCGTCTATGTGCTGGAGATGAGCTCCTACCAGCTCGACCTGACCACCAATCTCCACGCCGATGTCACGGTGATCCTCAACGTCTCGCCCGATCACCTAGAGCGGCACGGTTCAATGGAAGACTATGTGACCGCCAAGCGTCGGGTGCTGGCCAATCAAGGAAAAGGCGACACCGCTGTGATCGGGGTGGATGATCCGTGGGGCCAGCAGATCTGCACTGAGATCACCGCGGCCAATCGCCGGACCATCGTGCCGGTATCGGCATCCAAGGCCATGGGCCGTGGGATCTATGTGCTGAACGGCCTGCTCTATGACGCCATGGGCGAACGGGCGCAGGAAGTGGCCGATCTCAATCGCGCGCGCTCCTTGCCGGGGCGGCACAATTGGCAAAACGCCGCTGCGGCCTACGCCGCGGCCAAGGGGTTGGGCATCGCCCCAGAAGAAGCCGCTCAGCATCTGCTGACCTTCCCCGGTCTTGCGCACCGCATGGAGACGGTGGCCACGCTGGGACGCGTGCGGTTCATCAATGACTCCAAAGCCACCAACGGCGACGCCGCGCGCCAGGCGCTCTCCAGTTATCCGAAGTCGTTTTGGATCGCCGGAGGCCGCGCCAAGTCCGACGGAATCGAGCCGCTCGAGGATCTCTTCGGCCGGGTGGCCAAGGCCTATCTGATCGGTGAGGCCGCGCCGGATTTCGCAATGACGCTAAAGGGCAAGGTGAACGCCGTCGATTGCGGAACGCTCGACGCCGCTGTTGCGCAGGCCTATGCCGACGCCAGCGCCAGCGGCCAGGATGCGATCGTGCTGCTGTCGCCAGCTTGCGCCTCGTTTGACCAGTACGCCGACTTCGAAGAGCGCGGCGAAGCTTTCAGATCCGCCGTCCAACGCCTCGCCCATGCCGCGAAAGGGGCCGCATGACCGCCGCCACGCCCCAGGCGCACCACGCCTTCGCCCGCTCCGATCGCTCGACCGTTGGCGTCTGGTGGTGGACTGTCGACCACTGGATCCTCGGCGCCGTAGCGATGCTGATCGCGATAGGAATGGTCATCGCCTTCGCCGCTAGCCCCGCAGCGGCGGCCCGAATGAATATTGGCGACCCCTTTCACTTTGCGGTTCGCCAATGCGTCTTTGCGGCCGGCGCGTTCCTGATCCTGATCGTCGCCTCGATGCTGGAAGTGAAGACTGTACGACGAAGCGCGTTCCTCATCTGGCTGGTGGCGATCGCGATCATGATCGCGCTCCCGGTCTTGGGCCACAACGCCAAAGGGGCGACGCGCTGGTTGGAGTTCGGCGGCTTTAGCCTGCAGCCCTCGGAGTTCATGAAGCCGGCTCTGATCATCCTTGTCGCCTGGATGTTCTCAGAGGGGCAGAAGGGCGATGGCGTGCCTGGCGTTTCGATCGCCTTTTTTCTCTATTTCGTCTCGATCGCGCTCTTGCTGATCCAACCCGACATCGGCCAAACGGTGCTGATCACGCTGGCGTTCGGAGCTGCGTTTTGGATGGCGGGCGTGCCGCTTTCTTGGGTGATGATCCTGGGGGCCGCAGCGGTCGGGGGGCTTTCATCCACCTATTTTCTCTTCCCTCACGTCGCCAGCCGCGTCGACCGGTTCCTGTCTCCCGACAAGGCTGACAACCACCAGGTGGACGCCGCAGCGATCGCCCAGGCCGCAGGCGGCCTCTTTGGGCGTGGGCCCGGAGAAGGCGTCCTGAAACGCGCGATACCTGATGCGCACACCGACTTCGCCGCCTCGGTGGGCGCCGAGGAATTCGGACTGATCTTTCTGCTGCTGGTGATTTCGCTCTTCTGCTTTGTCGTTGCGCGTGGGCTTTATCGCGCCACGAAGCTTAGCGATCCCTTCGAACAGGTGGCGGCCGCTGGCCTGTTCGTACTGGTGGGTCAGCAGGCGATCATCAATATCGCGGTGAACCTCAACATGATCCCCACAAAGGGGATGACGTTGCCCTTCATCAGCTATGGCGGCTCCTCGATGCTGGCCATGGGCCTGACCTTGGGAATGGCGTTGGCTCTGACGCGACGCCGTCCTGGCGCCTACACCGTGCGCGAAGGTCTCGCCAAGGCCGGTGCGTTCGCTTAAGGCCCCGTGATGGGCCCAGACCACAATGCGTAAGCTCGCCGTCCTCGCTGCGGGGGGCACAGGGGGACACCTCTTTCCGGCTCAGGCCCTGGCTGAAGCCTTGATCGCACGCGGCTGGTCGATCGTGCTGGCCTCCGACGAGCGCGTCGCGGGACTTTCCCAGGATTTTCCAGCCCAACGCCGGATCGGACTTTCGGCTGCGACCTACAAGCCCGGCGACCTCGTCGGCATGGCGCGCGCCGGACTTGCAGTGCTTCGCGGCGCCGGCCAGGCGCGTGCGGCCTATCACGAGCTTCGCCCAGACATTGTCGTGGGCTTTGGGGGATATCCGTCCGCGCCGGCTCTGGTCGGTGCAATCTTCGACAAGCGCCTGACCATCGTCCATGAACAGAATGCGGTGATGGGGCGCGCCAATCGCTTCCTCGCGAGCCGAGTGACCCGCGTGGCCTGCGCCTTTCCAACGCTCCTAAAGGCCCCTCCAAAGGTCGTGGGCCAGGCTGTCGTGGTCGGAAATCCGGTGCGTCCAGCCATCCGGGCATTGGCCGAAATCCCCTATGCGCCGCCAAGCCATGAGGGGCCGATCCGGATCTTGATCACCGGCGGCAGTCAGGGCGCGCGCCTGCTCTCCGAACTGGCGCCGGAGGCGATCGCGGCCTTGCCCGATGACCTGCGCCAACGCCTGGTCGTTCAGCAGCAGACACGGCCAGAATCGATGGAGACCGCGCGTCGGATCTATCGCAACGCCGTCGTCGACGCCGAGATTGCGCCCTTCTTCCGCGACATGGCCGGCAGGCTCTCAGCCGCCCACTTGGTGATCGCTCGCTCTGGCGCGGGTTCGGTTTGTGAATTCGCGGTGGCCGGCCGGCCCTCGATCCTGGTTCCGCTGGCCATCGCCCTTGACGATGATCAGGGGCAGAACGCCAAATTCCTGGCTGACGTCGGAGCAGCCGAGGTGGCCCGCGAAAATCAGCTTACAGTCGCAAGCCTCTCAGGCGCGCTGGAGAAGCTCTTGAACAATCCAGCGAGGCTAGCCCGGATGGCGGCGGCGGCCCGGTCCGTGGCTATTCCCGACGCCGCAGAACGTCTCGCAGACCTGGTGGAAGCGACAGCTGCAGGCCAGCGCGCGTGACAAGCGTCGGCGGCTTCTTACGCACAGAACACCAACCTCTGATAAAGGCCCTTCTGCTTCTGGCCGCAATCTTTCAGCCCGCCCTTGCGCTGGCCGCGCCGCCGCCGGAGCCAAGCGTCTCGGAGTTGGTGATCACGGCTTCAAAGATGGTGTCGGAGCTGACCGTTACAGCCGCCCTCAAATGCCTCGAGCCGGAGCACAGCGGCAGACCCGCCCAACGGCCCAGGGTTGTCAGCACGTTCCCAGCGCGAGGTGCGACCGTGTCGCCGGGCCTCTTGGTCGTTCGGGTGACGTTCGACCAGCCAATGGCTTGCGAAGGACGGTTTGAAAAGACCGGTTCGCTCTCCAATCCCTGCCCAGGCGACGTCAATCAAATGTTGCTCAGCTTCGATCGTCGCACCGTGCGCACGATTTGCCTGGTGGAGCCTGGGCGCGAATATGGGTTCTCGATCGGGCAGGACCCCACGAGCAATACCTTCGTCGGTCTGACGGGTCTTCCCGCGGCGCCGGCCAGGGTCGCCTTCTCAACGTCAGCGGCGGCGCCGATATCGGGGGTGTGCGAAGCTCTGGCCGAGGATTTGGAAACCGCGGCGGACCTGCGCCGCCGCGGGAAACTAACCTGCAATGCGCCGCATCAACCCTGAACGCCACGCGGGGCAGACATTGCTTCCAAGCTGGGAGCCAGATCTTCCCGTGGCGAACTAGCTCCCCGCCGGCGCAACTCAGCGGCGAGAATCCCGCTTGCGCTATGGCGGGCGTTCAGTAGGCTTCAGGGGCTTCATGGGGGCGCGCCGTGCCGCTATTTCTCCTGCTCGCTGCACTGGCCGCCGAAGCGCCGAAGACCGTCTCACCTGTCGTCGTGACCGGGGCTCCGATACTGGCGGCCGAAGTGCGGCTGGACGGCAAGGACGAGGCCAGCCGGGCGATTATCGATGCCTGGCCGAGCGCCGCCTTTAGCTCGACCCAGGATGGGCGCGTCGTCCTCAACTGCCGCGTCGACCGGCATGGTCTGGCCGAGTTCTGCGAAGTCGTCTCCGAATTCCCCAAGGGCGCTGGCTTCGCAAAGCTGGCCCTGCAGATGCGCATCCTCCTGAAACTCCCGCCGCCGCGGGGGCCAGACGGGCCTACCACCGCCATGATGCACGTGGCGGTGACGTTCAAGGCGTCCCACGAACGCATCAACTCCGAGCAGAGCCGTGTCGATGGCCAACCCAATAATGGCGGCGTGCAGTCACCCATCGCCCCTAGCGCCCCTGTCGCCGAGTGGAATGATCCGGTCTGGTTGCGGGCGCCAAGTTTCGAAGACCTCGCTACAGCCTATCCCAGAGGTGGACGCGGCGAAGAAGGCTATGTGGTGTTTCACTGCCGCGCCGCCTCTTCGGGCGGCCTCTACGACTGCACAATCCTGAAGGAAACTCCGGTCGGCCACGGGTTCGGCCGCGCGGCGCTGAAGCTCAAGCCGCTGTTTCGTTTGGATATGGGACGAGCGCCGGGGCTGCCAGTCGGGCAGGCGTTGCGGGTGGACATCCCCATCCGCCTTCCCCCGCCAGGCGGCGCGAACCATGTTGTCGAAGCACCGCTGTGGATTTCGGGATTTGATCCTAAAGCGGCGATCAAGCTCTACCCGCCTGAGGCCGTAGCGCAGGGTGTAAAGACGGGTCTCGGCGTGGTCCGCTGCCAGATTGCGAGGGACGGGGCGGTAGAGATGTGCGCACCATTGCGCGACGAGCCCGCCGGGTTCGGGTTTTCGGAAGTAGCCGCCAAGGTGGCGATGACGCTGAAGGCAAGCTTATGGTCGCTGGACGCAGCGCCTGTGGCTGAGGGCCAAATAGACGTCCCGATTAGGCTGAACGAGAGGCCGCCATCAAATTGATCGGGTTGGCGAAGGACTGATGTCGCCTCGAGCCGCGGCGAGAAACCCATTGGACGGCGCGTTCAGGGCTTGGGGACTTACCATGAAGGCCATCGCCGCATTCGCGCTCGCTTTGGCGGCCGGGTCGTTGAGCGGACCTGGGGTGGTCGCCGCCCCGGCCCCCGCTTTTAGGTCCATGTACTACGACGTCAGTCTGACACCTGATTTCGCCACAGGTGTCGTTTCCGGCGTCGAGCGACTTCGGTTCCAGAGTCTCGTCGATGGCTTGGATGTCTTGTCATTCACCGCAAATCCGCTCGCAGTGAACGCCACGCTGGACGGTCAGGCAGGCGTCACGGTCACGACCGAGGGCGCGCGGCGCATCATGCATCTCCCGCGACGCCTGGCGAAAGGCGAGGTGGCGACGCTGGTGATGAGTTTCGCGGGGCGACCCAGGCGCGATGTTGTTTTCACGTCGGATGAAATCCACACGGGCTATTTCACCTGCGAGGTGCTGATCTGCGATGTCGATCGGCCCGACGATCGCGCGAAGCTTGAGCTTGCGCTGACGCTTCCAAGGGGCATGGACGCCGTGGCGCCCGGCGAACTGGTCTCGCGTATCCTGGCAGGCCCAGGCCTTGAGACCTGGCGCTGGCGCGAGGAGCGCGCCTATCCGAGTTACCTCTTTGGCTTTGCGGCGGGTCGCTACGCGCGCGCGAAGCTTGCCGGTGGTCCTTCGCTTTGGGTGATTTACGCCGGCGAAACGCCCGAGCGCGTGCAGGCCATGTTCGCCGATACGGCGCGAATGGTCAGGTTCTACGAAGCAAAAGCCGGGGTTCGACTTCCGGAACGGTCCTACACCCAGGTGCTTGTAGATCAGAACGGCGACCAAGAGGACGCCGCCCTATCGATGATTGAAAAACCTTCCATCGAGCCCATCGTGTCCAATCCGTCCGCTGACGGATTAACGGCTCATGAGTTGGCCCATCAATGGTGGGGGAACCTGGTGACCTGCTCCGACTGGAAGGAGCTATGGCTGAACGAGGGTATGGCCGGCTTCATGACGGCGGCTTGGAAGGAGCAGCGCTGGGGCCGCGCCGCGTACGATCGGGAGATCGTCGTCGCGCGGCAGGCTTGGGAGGCCGCAAAGAAAGCAGGCATGGACGAACCCTTGAGCTGGCAGGGCGACTACCCTTCGCTCCGCGCCAAGCGTCGGATCGCCTATGGCAAGTCAATGGTCTTCTTTGACGCCTTGCGCTCGGAGCTTGGCGACGACGTGTTCTGGCGCAGCGTGCGCCGCTACACCCAAAACAATGCGGGGCGAAGCGTCACGGCCGCGGACCTCCAGAAGGCCTTCGAAGCAACAAGCCGGCGCGATCTATCCGCCACCTTCAAGGCCTGGGTATACGGCGGCGAATTGACGCCGGCGCCGCCAGCTTGACCCCTTGGCGCCTGGAGCATCGGCTGGCCTCGGAAGTCGTAAGCGCTTCTCGGTAGTTTCGCTGACAACCTGACGCATCGTTCTGCGCCGTATCACTCCGGGCGAGGCCGCAGGGGGCGGTAATGACCTCTCCTTCGGGAGCCCTGGATCTGCTGAAATTCCGCAAATTGGGGAATTTCAGCAGATTGCATGCACTCGATTTTAGGAGAAGTCCTGATCGCCGGATCAGTCCAGGGTCTACTCATAATCTCTCAGAAGTGACCTCGAAGTCGGAGCCGCTCCCCTGAATTCCTCGTCGTTGTGCTCAAGCGACGCCTTTCCCGATCCCTCGATGTGCGGTCGAGACCACCGATCCAAAACATTCAAAGTAAGGAGCCGCCGACAAGGCGGCCCAGGCGCGCCAGAGCGTTAACGGTTGCCGCTGGGGCCCGGCGTCCGTACTGAACGCGCCCATTGAATGGTCTGGTTGGGGAAGTGATGCGTTGGGTCCTGGCGGCGGTTTTGGGAGGTTTGGCGATAGGCGCTGGCGCCTCGGCGCAGGCAGCAGCCCCCACAACACCGCAGGATTGGCGCGCCGCGGCCGAACAGGACTTGACCGCGGTCCATGACATTTTGCGCGACAACTCTCCTGCCGCCTTCACCGACCGCGACAGCGCGAACTTTCGTAGCTGGCTGGATGTCGGGCTGAGTGAGGCTCGCGCGGGCCTTCCCAAGGTGGTTGATGTGCGCAGCTACCTTGCGGTGATGCGCGGCTATGTCGCCGGTTTCCGCGATTCCCACATCCAGTGGGGCCCGACGCCCGAAGCTGACGCGCCGACCCGATCCCTTGCCTGGGCCGGTTTTATCCTGGGGCGACGGGGCGACGGCTACGAGGTGGTTTATCGTTCGCCCGACGCGGCCGACGTCCCGCCACTTCATGCGCGCTTGGTGAGCTGCGATGGATTGGAGGCGGAGACCTTCGCCCGGTCCCACGACCGCTATGACGGCGACTTCAGCCTGGCGAGCGGCCGCTACTATGGCGCGGCGCGGCTGATGCAGGATCGCGGCAATCCCTTCGTGCCAAGGGCTAAGCGTTGCACCTTCCACCTGGGCCAAACGACAACAAACTATGAGATCGGCTGGCGAGAGATCGACGCTGCGCAGCAGGATGCGCTCAACGCCGTGCTCGCCAGCCCCCACGCCAAATTGGGCCTGGCGCCTTGGCCGCAACGCGGCTTTTGGCTGACCATACCGACAATGGAGTCAAATCAGGACTGGAACGCCTTCTTCGCCGCGGTGCAGGCCAAGCTTACCGATTTGCGAGAGGCCAGGGCCTTGGTGATCGACCTGCGCGGCAACGGCGGCGGCGACAGCGGCTATGCCTATCAGCTGGCGAAACTGCTCTGGGGCGAGGCCTTGGTCGATCAACGTGCGCCCGACCTTGGGCCGACGGTCTGGAGGGTATCCAAGCTCAACCGCGAATACTGGGCGGACTTGACGCAGACAACCGCCAAGGACCCGCAGGTATCGGCAGACAGTCGCGCATCTATGCGCGATATCCTCAAGCGCTACGACGAGGCGCTGGCGCAAGGGAAGACCACCTTTGAGATCTCCGAAGACGCCTCGGCCAAGCCCAAGGCCGCGCCGCCAAATCCCATGCGCGGCCGTGTGATCCTATTGACGGACGAGGCGTGCAGCTCCGCCTGCCTGGACTTGATGGACCTCTTCACCGCCATGCCCAGGACTGTTCAGGTGGGAAATGTCACCTCTGCGGACACCATTTTCATGGAGCTGACCGCCGTCCCCAAGCTGCCCTCAGGTCTCAGCGCATTTTACTTCGGCCACAAGGTCTGGATCAGACGGCCACGCGGATCGAACCAGCCCTATGCGCCGGCGATCAAATATACCTGGGCGGGCGAGCGAAAAGACGAGGCGGGGCTTAGGGCTTGGCTGGCGACTGTGGCGAGCGAGAAATAGCCGCGGCCTATCGCCTTTGCGATGTTGCAACATGCTTTGGGCGATGAGCTTTTGTGGTGCGAAGCGACGGACAGGCGTCGGATGCGGCGACGCCGCTGGCGGCTGACGTTCTTGCGGGTGTTCCCCCTCATCGCTGATTGCGCTAGCACCGCGCTATGACACGCCGCCCTGTGCCTTTCGATATCGGTCCTGTGCACTTCATCGGCATCGGCGGCATTGGCATGAGCGGCATCGCCGAGATCATGTTGCGCATCGGCTATGCGGTGCAAGGCTCCGACGCCAAGTCATCGGCGAACACCGAGCGGCTCATTGGGCTAGGCGCGAAGATCTTCATCGGACACGACGCGACCCATTTGGATGGCGCAAGCGCGGTCGTCTATTCCACGGCCGTCAAGCACGACAACCCAGAAATGGCCGCCGGGCGCGAACGACGACTGCCGCTGGTGCGACGCGCTGAGATGTTGGCCGAGTTGATGCGGCTTCAGTACTCGGTCGCCGTGGGGGGCACCCACGGCAAGACCACGACAACATCCATGGTCGCCGCACTGCTCGACGCCGGAGGCCTCGATCCTACGGTGGTCAATGGAGGCATCATCAACGCCTATGGCACCAACGCGAAGGTGGGGGCCGGCGACTGGATCGTGGTCGAGGCCGACGAGAGCGACGGCACCTTCCTGAAGCTGCGCTCGACGGTGGCCATCGTCACCAACATCGACCCCGAACACCTGGATCACTACGGCGACTTTGACGCGGTCAAGAAGGCCTTTCGGGATTTTGTGGAGAACATCCCGTTCTATGGTTTCGCCGCGGTCTGCATCGACCACCCCGAAGTCCAGGCGATGGCCAGCCGTGTGGAAAACCGCCGCCTGGTCACCTACGGGGTCAATCCGCAGGCCGAGGTGAGGGCTGAAAACCTGACGATGGGTCCAGATGGGTGCCGTTTCGATGTCGTGATCCACCCGCACGACGCAGAGCCGGTTCGCTATGACGACCTCATGCTGCCGATGGCTGGCCACCACAATGCGATGAATGCGCTGGCCGCCATCGCCGTCGCGCGCGAACTGGGCGTCAGTCCCTTGGACATCCGAAAAGGCCTGGCGGGCTTTGGCGGCGTGCGACGACGCTTTACGACGACGGGGGTCGCCAGCGGCGTGCGGATCATCGACGACTATGGCCACCACCCCGTCGAGATTGCCTCGGTGTTGAAGGCCGCACGCGCGGTGACCGAGGGCAGGGTGATCGCCGTGGTGCAGCCGCACCGCTATTCAAGGCTGGCCGACCTCTTCGATGAGTTCTGTCACGGCTTTAACGACGCCGATGTGGTCATTGTGGCCGACGTCTATGCGGCGGGAGAGACGCCGCTGGATGGCGTCAATCGCGATAGTCTGGTGGAAGGCCTGCGCCGTTATGGCCATCGGCGCGTCATCGCCTTGGATGGCCCGGCCGACCTGGCCCAGATCATCCGCGACGAGGCGAGGCCGGGCGATCTTGTGGTCCTGCTGGGCGCTGGCGACATTACGAACTGGGCCTATGCGCTGCCTGACCAGCTTACCGCTCTGGCGGCGGAATGAGCTGGCGCGACCATCTCGCCGAGGTCCGGGGCAAGCTTCTGTTCGACGAACCCTTGGCCCCCTTTACCTGGCTTCGGGTGGGAGGGCCGGCTGAGGTGCTCTTCCTGCCTGCAGACCACGAAGACCTGGCGGCGTTTCTAAAAGCGCTGCCGCGTGAGGTCGCCGTCACGGTCCTTGGCATCGGGTCGAACGTCATCGTGCGTGACGGCGGCGTCGAGGGGGTGGTCATTCGGCTGGCCGGCAAGGCGTTCTCCAGAATCGAGGTCGTCGAGAACACGCAGAAATTGATTGTGGGCGTGGGGGCCCTCGACGCCCAGCTGGCCCGCGCCGCTGCAAAGGCCGGGATCGCGGGACTGGAATTCTACGCCGGCATACCAGGCTCGGTCGGCGGCGCCTTGATGATGAACGCCGGTTGCTACGGCTCGGAGACCAAGGATGTCCTGGTCAGCGCGCTGGGCGTTCAGCGCGACGGCGGGTCCTGCGCCCTTAGTCTCGACGAACTTGGCTATAGCTATCGCTATAGCCAGGCCCCAGCAGGCGTCATCTTTACCGAGGCGGTGTTTCAAGGCGTGATCGATGCGCCTTCCGCCATTGAGGCGCGAATGGCCCAGATCACGGCGAGACGCGAGCAGACCCAGCCCATCCGTGAAAAGACCGGTGGCTCGACCTTCAAAAACCCTGACGGGCATTCAGCGTGGAAGCTCGTCGATGAGGCTGGGTGGCGCGGAAAGATCTATGGAGGGGCGATGTTTTCGCCGCTTCACGCCAACTTCCTGATCAATACCGGGGAGGCGACAGCGGCTGACCTGGAAGGGTTGGGCGAGGCGGTGCGCGCTGACGTGAAGGCCAAGCTTGGCGTAGAGCTTGAGTGGGAGATCAAGCGGATCGGCCGCAGGGCGGCGAAGGGCTCAAGCCAGCTGAGCCCCCCGACTTCGACCCTGGCCTGAGCGGGAAGCGAGCTGGACTGCCCGCCCGCGCGCCGCCATGGCATCTTGCAAGTGCAACCCTTTTTGAGTCGTTCATGACCGCACCCCTTCTTGGACATCACGTGGCCGTCCTTCTGGGCGGGCTCTCCGCTGAGCGCGAGGTGAGCCTGGTCTCGGGGCGTGAATGCGCCGACGCCTTGGAGCGGCTGGGGGCGCAGGTCTCCAGGGTCGATGCGGGCCGCGACCTGGCCCAGGTGCTCGCCCGCCTCAAGCCCGATGTATGTTTCAACGCCTTGCATGGCGCGTGGGGCGAAGACGGCTGTGCGCAGGGCGTCCTGGAAACCCTGGGGCTTCGCTACAGCCATTCTGGCGTTCTGGCCTCGGCGCTCGCCATGGACAAGGCCAAGGCCAAGGCGGTTCTTGCGGCGGCGGGCGTGAACGTGCCTGGCGGGGGGCTCTTCAACCGCTTCGACGCGGCGTCAGCTCACGTCATGGCGCCGCCCTATGTGGTCAAGCCCAACGCCGAAGGCTCTTCGGTGGGGGTTTTTCTGGTTTTCGAGGGCGCTAACCGTCCGCCGCAAGAAATCATCGCGCCGACCTGGACTTTCGGCGAGGAGGTGATGATCGAGCCCTATATCCGCGGCAAGGAGCTCGCGGTTGGCGTTATGGACGGCAAGGCCATGACGGTGACGGACATATTTCCGCGCACAGGTTTTTACGACTATGAGGCCAAGTACGCAGATGGCGGCTCCAGGCACGTCGTACCCGCCCAAATTCCGGAGCATGCCTTTGAAAAGGCGTTGAGAATGAGCGAAGCTGCGCATGCGGCTTTAGGTTGCCGAGGGGTTACCCGCTCTGACCTGCGTTATGATGATATTAACGACGTTCTGGTCCTCCTTGAGGTCAATACACAGCCTGGCATGACGCCCACCTCGCTCATCCCTGAGCAGGCGGCGCTGCAAGGCGTGGATTTCGACCGGCTAGTGCTTTGGATTGTGGAGGACGCGTATGCCCGCGGCGGTGCGGGGGGGCTCGCGAGGACAGGCGAGACCTCCATCTAAGGCGCCCCAGAGGACGCCGCCCCAGCGCTCGGCGCCTGCGACTGCGGCGAAGCCTGCGCGGCGTGCGGCCAAGCCGGCGGGCCCGGCGCACGGCCTTTCACCGCAACTGGCGTTGACGGGGGCGATCGCGGTGCTGGCGCTGGCGCTTGGGGTGACGCTGGCCACGGGACATCGCGGGCAACATATGGTCTCCGGTCTTGAGGCCGGCATTGACGCAAGGCTGGGCGCGGCCGGTTTTCGCCTGAAGACCATCGAAGTCGAAGGCGCCTCGAGCCTGGCCACGGCCGACATCGTCAAGGCCACGCTGGTCTACAAGAACCAACCCACGCTTGGCCTTGATCTGGAAGAGCTGCGCAAGCGCGTCGAGGCGGTGGGCTGGGTCAAGGAGGCGCGCATCGTACGCCTCTTGCCTGACACCTTGGTGATCGCCGTCGTGCAGCGCCGGCAGATGGCGGTCTGGCAGCATCTGGGCCGACAGATCGTCATCGACGATCACGGCAGACCCATTCCCGAAGCCGATCCTTCGAAGTTCGTCGCCCTGCCGCTTGTGGTCGGTGAGGGCGGGGCTGACCATGCCCCCGAGATCCTGCCGCTGATCGCCCAGCGGCCCAAGCTCATCGGCCAGATGGACGCCTTGGTCCGGGTCGATGATCGCCGTTGGGATGTGCGGATGAAGGATGGTTCGCTGATCCAGCTCCCTGCCGACGGCGTGGAGAGCGCCTTGATGCAGCTTGAGCGCCTGGACCAACGTTCGCGGATCCTCGAGCTCGGATTTGATCGGATCGATCTGCGCAATCCCGATGTGGTCGCCGTGCGTCCACGCCAAAACCAACCCATTGTCGCCGCGCCGTCAGCGGCCGGCGCCTGATTGAGATGGAAAACTCTTCGATGCTGAAGTTCGCATCCCGCGCCGAGGTCGCGTCCGATGATCGCAAGTTGGCGGATCGCAAGGCTCAGGATCGCAAGGCGCCTGACCGCAAGGACGGCCTGAAGGCCGCGCTCGTGCGTACGCCCGTGGTGGCCGCCGTCGACCTGGGCGCCTCGAAGGTCGCCTGCTTCATCATGAAGCCCGACGGCGTGCGCAAGGGTGATCGCACCTTGACGACGGCCGGGGTGGGGTACGTCCAGTCGCGCGGCATCCGCGGCGGTGCGATCGTCAATCTGGACGAGGCCTCCGAGGCCATCGCCCAGGCCGTCGAACGCGCGGAAAATGTCGCAGGGGTCAATGTCCCCAGCGTGACGGTCGCCACGGCCGGAGGGCAGCTCACATCGAACCGCGTCGCGGGGCGCGTTTCGATCGGGGCGCGACCGATCTCAGACCATGACCTCGTCCGCGCAATCAGCCATGCGCTGGCCCAGATCAAGCTTCCTGGACGTCGCGCCGCCCATATCCTGCCGATCGCCTGGTCGGTCGACGGTCAGGGGGGCGTTCGCGATCCGCGCGCCATGTTCGGGCGGACGCTGGGGGTGGAGCTCTTGGTCGTCTCTGTCTCCGAAGCCGTCTTCCAGACCCTAGGCGCCTGCGTCGAGCGCGCGCACCTGCAGTTTGAGGGCGTTGTGGCGGCCCCCTTCGTTTCAGCGCTGGCGGCGCTCGAAGAAGACGAAATGGACTTGGGAAGCGTCTGCGTCGATATGGGCGGCGGATCGACATCGGCTGCAGTCTTTGCGGCCGGCTCACTTGTCCACGTGGAGACCGTGCCGGTCGGCGGCCAGCACGTGACGCAGGACATTGCGCGCGGCCTTTCGACCTCGATCGCTGGCGCCGAGCGGATCAAGACCTTGCATGGCTCGGCGATCGCCTCCGCCAACGAAGATCGCGAAATGATCGAGGCTCCGCCAAGAGGGGACGACCCCGGCGCCGGTCCAGTGATCGCCCCGCGCAGTCTCTTGAAGGGGATCATCGCGCCGCGCGTCGAAGAAACCTTGGAGCTGCTGCGCGACCGCCTGAAGGCCTCCAATGCGCCCGTCGAACCCGGCGCGGGCCTGGTCTTGACCGGGGGCGCAAGCCAGCTCGCAGGGGTTCGTGAAGTCGCCGTGCGGGTCTTCGATCGTCCGGTGCGTCTGGGACGGCCGCGGCGCGTGCCGCACCTGGCCGACGCCGCCAGCGGCCCGGCCTTCACGGCGGCGGCGGGTATTTTGCACCGCGCAGCCTTTGGTCCACGTGAGGCGGTGAGCGCCAAGGCGCTGGCGTCTGCAAAGCTGCGTCGCGAACCGCTTGATCCGCGCGCCAACCCGGTGGCCAAGGCCGCATCGTGGCTCCGGGAGAACCTATAGCTCAGCTATCCAAGGCTTCTATAGGCTGGCGCCGCGGCCCCAGCGCAAGTCGAGGCTAGGATCGGGGCGTTCCGGAGCCGGAGCCAAAAAAGCCGAGCAGCGCGGCGCTTGCGCTGCTCAGCATCGTACGAAAACCGGCGCTGAAAATTTGACCTGACCTGCCGGAACAGGCCGACAGCAACGCATCGAGCCTGAACCGCGCTCCAGGCATATCGGCCCAGTCCGCCTCGGCGCGTGCGCGTCTCAAGGGCCGGAAAACCTTGTGACGCAAGGGAATTTTTCCAATGGCCGCGCTGGATCGACGTGCGACTCACGGTATGCGAGTTAACACTCGATTAAGGGTGTTGGCGCGTACTTAACGCTTCCTTACGAGTGTGCTTCGGCAGCGGGTCCGCCGAGGCGCTTCGGGCCGCAAATTCGGAAGGACGCAGGGGTCCCATGACAATCGCACTCTCAGCACCACGCACGACGGAATTGAAGCCGCGGATCGTGGTGTTTGGCGTTGGCGGGGCGGGTGGCAACGCCGTCAACAACATGATCGAGGCGGGACTGGAAGGCGTCGAGTTCGTGGTCGCCAATACCGACGCCCAGCAGCTGCAATTCGCCAAGACAGAGCGCCGCGTTCAACTGGGTGTTCTGGCCACCCAGGGCCTGGGCGCAGGCGCCCATCCCGAAATCGGCATGAGCGCCGCCGAAGAGAGCATCCCGGAGATCGGGGAGCACCTTGACGGCGCCCACATGGTCTTCATCACCGCCGGCATGGGCGGCGGGACGGGAACGGGCGCTGCGCCGATCATCGCCAAGTGCGCGCGCGAGCGCGGCATTTTGACCGTGGGCGTAGTCACCAAGCCCTTCCATTTCGAGGGACGTCACCGCATGCGTCTGGCTGACGCCGGCATCGGGGAGTTGCAGCGCTACGTCGACACCCTGATCGTCATCCCCAACCAGAATCTGTTCCGCGTCGCCAACGAGCGCACGACGTTCGCCGAAGCCTTCGGCATGGCCGACCAGGTGCTTCACTCCGGCGTCCGGTCGATCACCGACCTGATGGTGCTGCCAGGACTGATCAACCTCGACTTCGCCGATGTCCGCACGGTGATGACCGAGATGGGCAAGGCGATGATGGGCACGGGCGAGGCGACGGGCGAAGACCGTGCGCTGATGGCGGCTCAAAACGCCATTCAAAATCCGCTTCTGGACGAAGTTTCCCTGAAAGGCGCCAAGGCGGTTCTGGTCAATGTCACCGGCGGCCTCGACATGACGCTCCTGGAGGTCGACGAAGCGGCGAACGCGATCTCAGAACAGGTCGATCCTGAAGCCAACATCATCTTCGGCGCAGCCTTCGATCCGTCCCTCGATGGCATGATCCGGGTTTCTGTCGTCGCCACCGGCATGGATGGCGCCTCGATCGCGGCTATCGAGCCCAAGCTCGAGCGTCGGCCGATGACTGCGCCGCCTCTGGTGATGCCCGAGCGTGTAGCTGCGCCTGAGCCTGCGCCGGCCTATGTCTCCGCTCCGGAGCCGGTGGCCGAGCCCGTGCTGAGCGTCGATAGCGTCCAGGAAGAACAGCCCGACCTTTATGCTCCCGTTGCGACCCAACCTGCCGCCCCTGTGGTCATCCAGCCGATCATACGAATTGTCGATCCGGCGGCCGCCGAATCCGGCGACGAGCCGCTTTTCGCCGAGCCGGTCTATGAGGAAAGGCGTCCGCGCGGCGGCTTCCTGAGCATTTTTGGCGGTCGACCGCGCTATGAGGCGCCGCAGCCGACGATGGCGCCGGCGCCACGGGCGGCTGCGAGCCGCAGCAGCGCGCTTGCCGTGGAGGCGGCCCAACCTGAGGAAGAGGCCCAGCATGGCGAGGATCTGGAAATTCCATCCTTCCTACGCCGTCTCGCTAACTAGCTGATCACATTAAGATTTCGTTTGACGCCGCGGCGGCCAAAAAGGCTGCCGCGGCGTCCTTCGTTTTCGGACTCTGTTAACCGAAACATTGCGAAACAGGGATTGTTTTGCTGCGGCGCACCTCGGGCGTTAACCGCACCGTTGGGCGCTTCTCGGTCATCGGGGCGTGGCGCCTCAGTTCCAGGGAAGGTCCCAGCGTGGCGGCAGATGGTTTCCAAAGCGGAGCTTTCCAACACACTGTGAAGTCACCTGCGCTCTTTGCGGGGGTGGGAGTTCACACTGGCGAGTTCACCCAGGTCGCGGTGCGCGCGGCAGGGTGTGATGCAGGAATTGTCTTCGTCCGGACCGATATCACCGATCGCGATAATCGCGTTCCTGTTTCGCCAGAAGCGGTCTGCAAGACCCAGCTTGGAACCGTAATCACCAATTCAGCGGGCGTGACCGTCGCAACCATCGAACATTTGATGGCGGCCCTCGTCATGACGGGCATTGATAACGCCATCGTTGAACTCGATGGGCCGGAGATGCCGATCATGGATGGCTCGTCTTGGCCATTCTTGAAGATTCTCGACCGCGCTGGGCGTCGTCCGCAAGCCGCCGCTCGACGGTTCTTAGAGATCATCGACACGGTTGAGGTGGTCGACGGCGACAAGCGCGCGACCCTGAGGCCTGCGCTGCGCTTCGAAGTGGCTTTTGCGATCGAGTTTCCGACCGCGGTGATCGGCCGTCAGGAGATCGACCTGCCCATGGACGAGCTGACGTTTCGTCGGGAGTTGGCGGACTGCCGGACATTTGGCTTCCTGCACGAGGTCGAGGCGCTGCGCGCGATCGGCCTGGCCAGGGGCGGGTCGATGGACAACGTCGTGGTGATCGAGGGCGACCGGGTGTTGAACCCTGAAGGATTGCGTCGGCCTGACGAATTTGTCCGCCACAAGGCGTTGGATGCGATCGGCGACCTCTATGTGTTGGGTGCGCCCATTCTCGGCCGTTTCGAAGGCGAACTGGCTGGGCATGGCGTCAATAACCAGCTTGTACGCGCGTTGGCCGCCACCCCGTCAGCCTGGCGCGTTCGCACATTTGCTGACGAAATCGACGTCGCGGTCTGATTTCGACCACAGATTTCCGCGAAGTGTCGTCGCAGGTGGACCTGCGTTCGTTTGCGTGGGCCTTTCCCTGGTGTAGAAGCGACTTTCTCGCGTGGGGGCGCGCGTCTGGTCCTTTGAGGTGATGGTGTCCTTGGTTCGCAATTCCTGGGCTCGACCCGCGCTCGTCGCGGTTTTCTGCGCCGTGGCGGTCACCGGCTGCGCCAGCAGCGCTAAAAAGACCCCCAAGACAAAGCTCGCCTATGAGGAGCGGCCTGTGGAGCTGCTCTATTCCACCGGCGCTGACCGGATGGATAAGCATCTTTGGAATCAGGCCGTCGACTACTTCCAAGAAGTTGAGCGTCAACATCCCTATTCGGAATGGTCGCGCCGTTCGATCCTGATGCAGGCATTCGCGCACTACCAGGCCAACAATTATGACGAGGCGATCGCCGACGCCGACCGCTTCATCTCACTCTATCCGGGCAATCAGGCCGCAGCCTATGCGCACTATCTGAAGGCCATTTGCTACTTCGAGCAGATCGTCGATGTCGGCCGAGACCAGGCCGCTACCGGCCAGGCGTTGGACAATTTGCACGATGTCACGTCGCGCTATCCGCATACTGAGTATTCGCTCGACGCGCGGCTGAAGATCGACATGGTCAATGACCAGTTGGCCGGCAAGGAAATGAACATTGGCCGCTGGTACCTGCGCCAGAACGACACCTTGGCCGCTATTGGCCGGTTCAAGGCGGTCGTCGATCGCTTCCAGACGACCAGCCACACGCCCGAGGCGCTCTATCGCCTGGTCGAAGCCTACCTGACTTTGGGTCTGGTCGAGGAAGCCAAGAAGAACGGCGCCGTCTTGGGCTTCAACTACCCCGGCGATCGCTGGTACTCCGACGCTTACGATCTTTTGACCTCCAAGGGTCTGCGGCCAGCGGTCGTGCCTACGGTAGTCTCCAAGCGTAGCGTCTTCCATGCGGCCTTCACCAAGGACAAGACCCACACCGTCGCTCCGCCTGCGACTGCAGGTCCCGACACGACGGCTGCGGCGTTGGCGGCTCACAAGACAGCAGATGCAGCTGCAGCTAAGCCTGCGAAGTCAGATACGAGCGATGACGCCCCAGCGCCGGCGAAGAAGAAGCGCGGCTTCTTCCACATCCCCTTCCTGGGCGGCGACACGTCTGACCCGAACGCGCCAGACGTCGTGCCGACGCCGGTTACGCCGAAGTCTTAAGCCAAGCTCGCGTCAGGGCGAGCCTGGCTTGAGCGTGGCGCGGTCGTCAAAAGCTCGGCGGTCTTTGCGAATTGAGCGGACATTCTCTGCGCCTATCCAAATCTGACGGATATTCGCGCGGCCTGGCGAGCTCTAACGCGACTGTGGCGGGGATTTTTTCACGGGTTTTGGGGATGAAGCCCAAATTCGAGGGGACCACGCGGCAGGCAAGCTCCAGCGTCGGGCGCAGGAAACCATGAGCTGTGATCTTTCGCGCGCTCTAGCAGACCCTGCTTGGCGGGCGGAACAAAGAGTGATCAACTGAGGCTTAGCTCTACGGGGCTGCTGATTCCGGCGCCTCGTCTTCTATCGAGGTCCCATGCTGATTGGACTGTGGATCCGCGACGTTGTGCTGATCGAAGCCTTGGACCTTTCCATTGGCCCGGGTCTAACTGCGCTCACCGGTGAGACTGGCGCTGGCAAATCAATCATCCTTGACGCTCTGGGACTAGCCGTCGGCGCGCGCGCTGAGGCGGGCCTTGTGCGCCGAGGCGCCAGCCAGGCGGCGGCCTCGGCGGTATTTGCGCCCTCAGCGAGCCATCCTGTGTGGGAGCTTCTGGAAGAAAAAGGCATTTCCTACGCCCGGGACGAGGATCTGGTCCTTCGCCGTACGCTCTCGTCTGACGGCCGTAGCCGAGCTTTCATCAATGATCAGACGATCGGCGTTGGTGTCTTGAAGGAAGTGGGTGAAGCGCTGCTGGAGGTCCATGGCCAGCACCAGACGGTGGGATTGCTGGATGGGCGGACCCACAGGCCGCTCCTAGACCAATTTGGCGGATTGGAGATCTTGGCGCGCGCCGTTTTGGATCACTGGGAGCAATGGCGCGCAGCGAAGGACAAGGTGGCGGCCTTGCAAGCAGAGGTCGCCCGCGTCGAGGCTGAGAGCGAAGAGCTGACGCTCCGCCTGGCCGAATTGGACCGTCTGGATCCGCGCGAAGGCGAAGAAGCCGAGCTTGCTGAGGAACGCGCCCTCTTGGGCGCCTCAGAAAAGGCGCTGGGCGATATTTCGGCGGCGCGCGACGTCTTCGACGGGCTTTCGGCGCGTCTTGCGGGCGCTGCACGCGCGCTAAGTCGCGCCCAGGAGCGCGCGCTCCTAGCTGGAGCCGCCGAGAGCGGGGCGGCGGTCAAGCGGCTCAATGAAGCCTCAGCAGCCCTGGACCGGGTGCTTATTGAAGTTGGGGAAGCTGAGGCTGCGATTGACGGGGCGGCTGGTGCATTCGACTTTGAACCGGCCCGGCTTGAAAAGACCGAGGAGCGATTGTTTGACCTGCGCGGCCTAGCCAGGAAACTGCGTGTCAGCGTCGAGGAGCTTGCGGCGTTGCGCGCGAGCTTCACAGAGCGTCTTCAGGCGGTCGGGAGCTGCGGTGAGGCCTTGAAGGCGGCTGAAGCCGCCCTGGCTGCAGCGCGTGCGGCCTATCTGACGGCGGCCGGCGAACTCAGTGCTGAACGGGCTCGTGCTGGCGAACGGCTGGCTCAGGCGGTGATGGACGAATTGGGTCCCCTGAAACTCGAAAAGGCGCGCTTCCGGGTCGCTGTTTCTGCTCAACCGGACGAAAGGGCCGGCCCGACTGGGCTTGACCGGGTGGCCTTTGAGATCGCCACAAACCCTGGGCTGCCGTTTGGCGAGCTTGCCCAGATCGCTTCAGGCGGCGAGCTCGCGCGCTTTGCACTTGCACTCAAGGCCTCCTTGGCCGGGCGCGTGGATGGACATCAACCCTTGATGATCTTCGATGAGGTGGATCAGGGCGTCGGAGGGGCGGTCGCCGACGCGGTTGGCCTGCGCCTCAAATGTCTCGCCGCGAAAGGCCAGGTCCTGGTTGTCACCCACAGCCCCCAGGTTGCGGCGCGCGCCGAGGCGCACTGGCGTATCGCCAAGGCCGGGGAGGGCGAGCGGGTTCGAACCACGGTCCAGCCGCTTGGCGCGGCGGATCGGGAAGAAGAGATCGCCCGAATGCTTGCTGGCGCCCAGATCACCGAGGCGGCGCGGGCTGCGGCGAGAGCCTTGATCAAAGCCTAGATGATCTGGCGCGATGTCGTCGCGTTCCATAAGACTGGCGCGCAATGATCCCTGTCGCCGAACTTTCTGAAATGCAGGCGCTCGATGAGCTGACGCGCCTCGCCGACGAAATCGCCGCCCATGATATTTGCTATCATCAGCAGGACGCGCCCACGATTTCGGACGCCGAGTACGATGCGCTAAAGCGGCGCAATAATGAGATCGAGGCGGCGTTCCCCCACCTGATGCGGGAGAATTCCCCGACGCTGAAGGTTGGCGCTGCGCGCTCAGAACAGTTCGCACCCGTCGTGCACGGCGTGCCGATGCTGAGCCTCGACAACGCCTTTTCCGATGAGGACGCCGCCGAATTCGACGCCCGCATCCGCCGGTTCCTGAGACTGGATGACACCCCGCTCGCCTATACCGCTGAGCCCAAGATCGATGGGCTCTCCTGCTCGATCCTTTACGAAAAAGGCGTCCTCGTGCGCGCCGCCACGCGCGGCGATGGCCGTATCGGCGAAGACGTCACGGCCAACGTCCGTACCGTCTTGGAGATCCCGCATAGGCTGAAGGGCGAAGGTTGGCCTCAATCGATTGAGGTGAGGGGAGAAGTCTACCTCGGCAAGGACGAGTTTATCGCCATGAATGCGGCGGCCGAGGCTTGCGGCCAGCGCACCTATGCAAACCCTAGAAACGCAGCCGCAGGCTCCCTTCGCCAAATCGATCCCAAGATCACCGCCACACGACCCCTTCGCTTCTTCGCCTATGCCTGGGGCGAGATCTCGGCGGCTTTTGCAAAAACCCAGTGGGAGGCGCTGGCCGCGTTGCAGGCCTGGGGCTTTCAGATCACGCAGCAGAGCACCCGCGTTGAGGGTCTGAGCGGATTGATCGCGGCTTATCAGAGCCTTCAGGCCCAGCGTCCGAAACTTGCTTTCGACATCGATGGCGTTGTCTACAAGGTCGACCGCCTGGACTGGCAGGAGCGCCTGGGTTTCGTCTCGCGGGCGCCGCGTTGGGGTATTGCGCGAAAATTTCCAGCCGAGCAGGCGCGGACGGTTCTCGAGGGGATCGATATTCAGGTCGGCCGGACCGGCGCCATTACTCCGGTCGCTCGCCTCAAGCCGGTCACGGTTGGAGGCGTGGTCGTGGTCAACGCCACGCTCCACAACGCCGATGAGATCGTCCGCAAGGACCTGCGGATCGGCGACATGGTGGTCCTGCAGCGCGCCGGCGATGTGATCCCCCAGATCGTAGGCGTCGCAGCCGATGAGCCGCGTGGCCCCAAGGCCTATGTCTTTCCAGACCATTGCCCTTGTCCGCTGCGCACGCCCCTGGTGAGGGAAACCACGGCGAGCGGCGCCGAGACGGTCGTACGCCGGTGTTCAGGCGAGTTCGCCTGTCCTTTTCAGCGGCTTGCCCACCTTCGCCATTTCGTCTCGCGCCGAGCCTTTGACATTGAAGGCTTGGGTGAAAAACAACTCTCCGCCTTCAATGCGCGCGGCTGGATCAATGAGCCCGCCGATATCTTTAAGCTCGCCCGTGATAGCGAGAAAATCGCTGAACTGCGGGAGACCGAAGGCTATGGCGAACTTAGCGTTTCCAATCTCGTAGCCGGGATCGAAGCGCGGCGCAGGATCGCTCTGGATCGGTTCATCTATGGCCTTGGGATCCGACACATCGGCGAGACCACGGCGCTGGTCATGGCGCGGGGATATGGGACGGCCGAGGAATTTCTCGCCGCCATGGATAGGATTGCAGCCCGAGATCCTTCGGCCATGCAGGAGCTGGACGATCTCGATCAGATAGGCTCGGCGGTGGTCGAGGCGGCTGCAGCCTATTTCGCCGAGGACCACAATCGACGCCTCGTGCAGGCGCTTTACGACCAGTTGGATGTCGAAGACGCCGAGCAACCCAAAAAGGACACCGCCGTGGCTGGCAAGACGGTGGTCTTCACCGGCGCGCTTGAAAAGCTGACGCGCGATGAGGCGAAGGCCCAGGCGGAGCGATTGGGCGCCAAGGTCTCCGGATCGGTCTCCAAGAAGACCGACCTGGTGGTGGCCGGCCCCGGAGCCGGCTCGAAGCTCAAGACGGCGGCCGAATTGGGTATCCAGGTGCTGAGCGAAGACGAGTGGCTGGCGCTGGTTGGCGCCTAAGTCCTAAGGGTGAGGTTCGTGGAGAGGCGCCATCGGCAAGGCCGCTTCGGGGCGCTCGCTCGCCAGGCCGTAGAGCCACCCCTGGGCCAGGTCGACGCCGGCCCTGCGCACCTCGTCCTCAATGGTTGAGGTTTCCACCATCTCGGCCAGCGTCTTCATGCCCATTTCGCGGCACATGTGGACCAGATGCTTGATGAAGGTGGAGCCGCGTCCTGCGAACTGAAGATCGCGGATGTAGCGCCCATCGATCTTGACGACATCGAGCCTCAGTTGCTGCAGGTAGGCGAACGATGCTGCGCCTGCGCCGAAGTCGTCGAGGCATACCTCGCAGCCTGCTCGCCTCAACGCCTGAATATGGCGATCAGCAAGCGCCAGATCATCGATTGCAGCGCTTTCGGTGAGTTCGAACATCAGCCGGCCGCCAAGTCCGAGGCGCTCAACCAGCCTGAGCGCGCGTTCGATATAGTTGGGGCTGATGATCGTGCGCCCTGACACGTTGACGGCCAGGCGCACGCCGGGTTTTGCCGTCATAACCTCGGCCGTGCGCTCCAAAATAGCGAAGTCCAGCGCCTCGATCAGGTCGAGCTCCTCGGCCATCTTGATCTGGGGGAAGGGGCTCTCGTCAGCACCAAACCGGACCAGCACCTCGAAGTGGTGCAGCGTGCGGCTTTGAAGCTCAAAGACCGGCTGGTAGGCCAAACGAAAATTTCGCTCAGTGATCGCTGCGCCAAGGGCGCTGGCCTGAGGCAGGGCATGTTCAGACGCCAAACCAAACGCTTCGGCGAAATCGCCAGGCGGGCTCCACCCCAGGTCCGGCGTGGAGAACCTCTCAAGGATGTAGCGTAGGGTCTTCGAGATCTGCTGGGCGTGTTGAGGGCCCTTTGCTGCAATCGACGCCGCATAGGGCTTGATCGAAGGCGCGGCCAAGAGCCGTTCGAGGCGGTCTTCGAAGGCCCTTGGGATTTCTCCCGCCTGGCGAATAAGCGCAAAGCGGTCGTGACCAAGCGCGACGGCGGCTGACCCGCCCCAGGCCTCGGCCCTTAGGAGGGCTACGACGCGGGCGTCGAGGTCTTGGCGATCACCCATTGCACAACGCATGCGCGCGCCGCCCAGGCCGCGCAACTCAAGGAGCGTGAGCTCAAGGTCGCGGGTGACGGCGTCGGGAGGCCCCAAGAGATTGCCGGCGAAGCTTTCGAAGGCCGTGCGGTCAGCCAGGCCACCTGCGAAGCGGGCAGGCTCAAAACGCGCCCGCGAAAAGGCGCAGGCGATGGAGGACCCAGATTGCGCCGCGCGATAGGCTCTCAAGGTGGCCGCTTCCTGCAGCCCGGCCAGGCGCACCAGGACCGGGGCGCTGCGACGCCCCGGTTCGAGCCCTTCTAGGACCATCGCCATCATGTCCAGGTCTTGGGCGTCGATGAAGGCGCGCCAGGATCGGCCGATCAAGTCTGTTGCGAGGGGGCCAGTGAGGGTTTTGCAAGCGCCCAAGGCCAAGCAGATAAGGCCGCTCTGCGGCGAGATCTCGATCGCGAGGTCGGCGCTGGCCAACAAAAGGTCCAGACGCCGCTGGTGTTCCGATGACAATCCCTGGTCTCCACAAGGCCGCCGACCTAACCCGGTTGAGCTTAACCTGCCGTTTCGTCGGTCATGACCGCAGCGCCTTCAAAGCCGGCTTGACATCATTTTGATATTTAGCTAAATGACAACACATGAACCTGGTCTTCAAGGCGCTTTCCGATCCGACCCGCCGTCACGTGCTGGAGCTGCTTCGCAGCCGGCCCATGACGGCAGGCGATCTGGCGGATCATTTCCCGGTCTCCAAGCCCACCATGTCGGCCCATTTCGCCGTGCTTCGCGAAGCCAACCTCGTCGATGTTCAGAAGTCGGGAAAGACCGTGATCTATCGTCTCAAGCTGTCTGTCCTCGAAGACGCGCTTTTAGGCTTCGTCGGATTGTTCAGCGCCGGCCGGGCCGATCCTGATCGAACCGATCCGGTTCAGATCGCAACCAACAAGGCTACGACCCAATGACCAGCAAGCGACTGATCGCGCCGCTCGTCGCGGCTATCGGCTTTATCATCCTGGCCTTGGCCCTAAAGTTTGCGCAGAAGGGCGGCCTGATCAGCCACGAGGTCGCGCTTCGCGCGCTGCAGGTGCTTATCGGGTTGACGCTCGCGGTCTACGCCAACTTCATTCCCAAGACGCTCGGGGTTTTTCGCAGCCCCGCCGCCGCCGAGCGGGCCCAGGCGGCGCTCAGAACCGCGGGCGTGGCGTTCACGCTCGCAGGCCTGGGCTACGCTGTGACCTCAGCGCTCCCCGTGCCCGATCTTCTGCCTGTCATCCTGCTTGGGACCGCGACGGCCTATGTCCTGGGCTATGTCGCCTGGGCGGTTGCGAGTTGCCGGGCCGGCTCGCGGGGGTCGGCGCCCCTGTCTTGAGAAATCATTGAGCCGGTCCTGAACCGAGCCCCCAAGGACCGCCTTGAAAGGCTGTAGCCAAGCCCTTGGCCTGCAGCGCAAGACGGCGCAAACTCTTGGGAAGACATATGGGAGGCTCGAAGGTGGCCTACGCTCAAGGTCGCGTCATAAACGACGCCGACAGCCATATTATGGAGAGCCTAGATTGGCTCCCCTCCTACGCCGACCCCGCAATTCGCGAACGGCTGATCAGCATGCGCCTGGAAGCGGGCGGGTCAGGCGCCGCCAAGGCGATTGAACGCGCATTGGCCCGCCAGCAGGATCCTGCGGCGAGCGCTGAGATCGCTCTCAATGTGGTTGAAGGCCCCAAAGGGTGGGCGGCCTATGGCGCCATGAACCCAGCTGAGCGGACCAAGGCTCTGGACGATCTCGGTTTCTCGCGCCAACTGGTCTTTACGACCTTCGCCGGTTCTCAGTTCATCCCCTCCCAGGACATGGACGTGAAATATGGCGGAGCGCGCGCGCTCAATCGCGGCATCGCCGAGTTCTGCTCGGGCAACAAGCGCCTGATCGCCGTGGGGGTCGTCCCCCTGGATGATCCGGCCCGCGCCTACGTGGAAGTCGATCACGCCATCAAGGCCGGTTGCGGGGCGATCTGGGTTCCAGCAGCGCCGGCCGGCGAACGCTCTCCCGGCCATCCGGACCTTGATCCGGTATGGCGCCGCCTCGCCGAGAGCGCCACGCCCTTCATGTTGCACGTCGGGGCTGCAGCTTCGGGTCTGCAGCCCGCCTACCACCAAAACGGCCATCCGCGCCCAAGGACTGGTTGGGGGGCGGGGAGAACCTTCGTGCGAAGGATTTCTTTTCGCTTTCGTTTGCGCCGCAGAATTTCCTCTGCGCCCTGGCGCTGGACGGGGTTTTCGACCGTTTCCCGAAGCTGCGCGGCGGCGTGATTGAACTGGGCGCCGGTTGGGTTCCGGATTTCATGCGTCGTCTGGACGGCGCCTGGAAGGGCTGGCGAAAGACCGATCCCGTGATCGCCGGCCTGTCGGTTCCGCCTTCGGAATTTATTCGCCGTGCGGTGCGCTTTACACCCTTCGCAACGGAGAACGCCGGGGTGATCATCCGCGAGGGAGGTGAAGAGCTTTTCCTGTTCTCCTCGGATTTTCCTCATCCCGAAGGGACCAAGAACCCGATCCAGCGTTTCGAGAGCAGTTTCGAGGGTTTCGGCGAGGCGGTGAAGGACCGTTTCTATCGCCGAAACTTCGAAGACATGTTCCTGGCGAGCTAGCATCGGCCACGGCGCAAAGGCCCAAAGTCCAGCCGGCCTCATCCCAGCCGGTCTCTCATTCCAGCGGCCCTCATCAATGTCGGGGCCTCAAACGCCGCCCTGGCGTCTTCGCCGGGACTCGCGCGATGCTCATCGCTCCTTAAGGGGGGCTGGATGGTCGCGACCAGGCGCAAGGATTGGCGTCGCTTGCTAGGGCCCCTTGGGCCCAGGCCGCGGCTGACAACCTCGATCATTGTTGGCGTCGCCGTCGGGCTGGGCTGTTTTCAATTCGCCCACGACATGCACGCCTCGACGGCGCTGATCCTGGCCTGGGACGCGCTCTCCTTCACATTTTTGACCTCGATGTTGCTGACCTGGTTGCAGCACGATGTGGTGGATATTCGCCGTCAATCAGCCTTGGACGATGAGGGGCGCGGGGTCATTTCGACGCTGGTCGTCCTGGCGGCCGCGGCCAGCGTCTGGGCTGTGGCTGCAGAGCTTAGCTTGGCCAAGGAGGCGCACAGTTTCATGAAGGCTGTGCATATCCTGCTGGCCTTCGTCACTGTGGTGGCGTCTTGGCTGGTCGTGCAGTTGGTCTTCGCCCTGCACTACGCCCATGAATATTATGACGTTGACGCCGACGACGCGGGGCGTGACGCTGCTGGAATTGAATTTCCCGGCGACCCCGCGCCCGACTATTGGGACTTTTTCTATTTTTCCGTGGTCATCGGGGTGGCCTGTGCAACGGCTGATGCGAACATCAGATCCAAGGCCCTTCGCAGGCTCGCCACCGCGCACTGTATGGTGGCTTTCATCTTCAACACACTGATCGTCGCCCTCACCATCAATCTGACGGCGGGGTTATTCTAACGCGTCACGATCTCCCCCGCCGAAGCAGGGGAGACGCTGAAGAGCTAGTCGTTGACGCGAAGATTGGTCGCCGAGGTCTTGCCGCTGCGACGGTCGGCCTCAAGGTCGTAGGCGACCTGCTGGCCTTCGTTCAAGCCGCGCAATCCCGCCTGCTCGACGGCGGATATGTGCACAAACACATCTTGACCGCCGTCATCGGGCTGGATGAAGCCAAACCCCTTCGTCGGGTTGAACCATTTCACGGTGCCAGCCCCGGCGCCAGCCGGATCGCCCGCAGGCCGTCCGCCGCCACCGCCGCCGCCAAACCCGCCGCCGCCGCGCGGACGGTCGAAACCGCCGCCGCCGCCGCCGAAGCCGCCGCCGCGCGGACGGTCGAACCCGCCGCCACCGCCGCCGCCGCCGCGTGCTGGCGCTTCACCGTGTCCGGTGACCACCAGTTGGCCAGCCGAAAGTTTGCCGGACCGTCGGTCCTGCTCAAGTTCGAAACTGACCAGATCGCCTTCATTCAGGCCCCGAAGGCCCGCCTGTTCGACTGCTGAGATATGGACGAAGACGTCGCTTCCGCCGTCGTCCGGTTGGATGAAACCAAAGCCCTTAGCGGTATTGAACCACTTGACCGTGCCGCTCGCCATTCGCCTGACCTAACCGAGATAGAGTCTTACGCCCGCAAAAACGCGGGTCGTCCGGCCGTCGAATTTGACGATCCGTGCAAGCTATGTAGCGGGCGAAGAGCCAGTAGGCCAGCGGCGCCGTGACAGAACAGCGCAATCAGCCTATTTCAGCGGCCTTCGAATCCCACCCTGCAAGGCGCGAAGACCTCCCTTGAACAGTATTTGTGTCTATTGCGGCTCGGCCCTAGGCGTTGATCCGGCGTTCCAAGACGAGGCGATCATCGCGGGCAATCTGATCGCCAAGCAGGGCCTCACGCTGGTCTATGGCGGCGGCAAGGTGGGGTTGATGGGTGCCGTGGCCGATGCGGCGCTGGCGGCCGGAGGCAAGGTCGTGGGCGTGATGCCAGCTGATCTGGTCAATCAGGAAATTGGCCACAAGGGACTGACGGAACTGAAGATTGTCAATTCCATGCACGAGCGGAAGTGGGCGATGGCCGAGCTTTCCGACGGCTTCCTATGCCTGCCTGGAGGCCCGGGGACCTTCGAGGAGATCTTCGAGCAATGGACCTGGGCGCTGCTCGGCTTTCACGCCAAGCCCTGCGGCTTCGTCAATGTCGGCGGCTATTACGATCCATTGCGCTCTACGGTCCAACAGATGGCCGACAAGGGGTTCTTGGCTCAAAAATATGTCGACATGCTGATCTACGCCGACACCACGGCCGCCGCGCTTCAGGCGTTTGGCTCCTACGTCGCCCCAGCTCCCAAGTGGGGCGTAGCCCCCGTCGAGCAGCGTTACTGACGCCGCCTAAGGGCTGGCCCGGCGCGGCCTGCATCCTCGGATGGGCGAAAAGAGCGCTATGCAGCGGACAAGGTTAGGTGTTTATTAACCATCATGGACCCGAATTTTGTCGTTCTGCTGATGCTTGTGGGCGCGGCCGCGGCCTTCGGATTTGTCGTGGCCTTGTTTTCGAGCGAGCAGGTTCGCCAGCACGGACTGGGCGGCGCGCTTATTCGCGCCTTCACCGGCGGTGGCTATAAGCCTTACGGCCACTGACTTGGCGCCTGGCCCCAAGAAAACAGCCCCCGGCCTGGGCCGAGGGCTGCAAAATCTGTGGCTGACTTAAGCGACTAGCCTTCGCGATCGTAGCGGATCTGGGCGGCCAGGCGGTCGAGACGTGCTTCGAGTTCGTCGCGATCGCGATCGCTCAGATAGCCGCCGCTTGTCCGATTGTATTCATCGCGACGGATGTCATTTAGGGCGCGCTCCGCATCCTTGCTTTCGCGCTTGGAGAGCCGACCGTCAGCGCGGCTGCGTTGGATGCGCTCATCCATCCTGGCGATGCGATCTTCGATGCTTAGCCTGTCGTGGCCGACGTAGGTGGCGTTGGCGCTATAGCCGCCGACATTCGGGGGCGGACCATCGATCCAGGCGCCCTCGCGGTCGTAATAGCCGTAGGCGACCGAGCGATCGGCGCGGTTGTCATGCCAACGGCCTTCATTGTCATAGAATCCATAGGCGTGGGCGCAGTCGCGCGGGCCGCGCGAGGCCTGGTTGCCGATGACTGCGCCGCCAACGCCGCCGATGATCGCGCCAGTGCCTTTTTCGCCGTGGCCGGCGACGGCGCTGCCAAGGAGCGCGCCGGCGACCGCACCTAGGGCCGTACCTGCTGCGCGGTTAGCGCTGCGCTGCTCGCAGGTTTCCTGCGCCATGGCCAGTGAGGGTATGAGTGCGACCGCAGCGACGCCAGCGGCCACCAAATGCTTACGCATGAACTATCTCCTTTGGTGTGGGATTAGTCCCTCGCCATTGGACTGAAAACGTTATCTAGCGGCTAAGGTTCCGAAATCGGCCGGCGCCGGCTAGGGTCAGGGATCATCAGGGGAGCTAAGAATGCAGGGTCTACGGGGTCTGGTTGTCGGTGTTTTGGCGGGCCTGGCGGCCTCAACGGCGGCGCAAGCTGCGCCTTCGCTCGAGCCGCATGATTTCACCATCAAGGACTTCCATTTTCGGTCCGGAGAGACCCTGCCGGAGCTGAAGCTCCACTATTACACCCTGGGTCAACCGAAGAAGGACGCCGCGGGTCACATCACAAACGCGGTCCTGATCTTGCATGGCACCGGCGGCTCCGGCCGCCAGTTCGCTGCGCCGCAGTTCGCCGACGTGCTCTTTGCGCCAGGCGGACTGCTCGACCCGGCGAAGTATTTTCTGATCATGCCCGACGATATCGGTCACGGGGCCTCGTCTAAGCCCTCCGACGGCCTTCACATGCGCTTTCCGCACTACGATTACGCCGACATGGTCGAAGGCGAGCACGCGGTGGTGAGCCAGGCCCTGGGGGTTCAGCAGCTTCGCCTGGTGATGGGCACCTCGATGGGGTGCATGCATACCTTCCTTTATGCTGAGATGTATCCAGACGGCGCGCGCGCAGCGATGCCATTGGCCTGTCAGGCCCTGGCGCTTGGGGGACGTAACCGACTTTGGCGCGAGATGGCGGTCACCTCGATCAAGGCCGATCCAGCCTGGCAAGGCGGCGACTACACCAGCGAGCCCCAGCTTGGGTTACGCGGTGCGGAGAACCTGCTGCTCCTGGCCGGCCAGTCGGCCTGGCCGATGCAGGTCGCCATGCCCAGGGGCGAGCAGGTCGACGCCTGGTACGCCGCACAGATTCCTGAGCGCATCAAGACCGCCGAGGCCAACGACCTGATCTATCAGTTGGAAGCTTCGCGCACCTATGACCCTTCGAAGGACCTGGAGAAGATCAAGGCGCCGCTGACCTGGGTGAATTCGTCTGATGACTTCATCAATCCTCCAGAGCTGGGCCTCGCCCAGGTTGAAATCAAACGCATCAAGGCCGGGCGCTTTGTCCTCATTCCGTTCGGACCCGACACCCATGGCCACGGCACCCATACCTGGGCGGTGTTCTGGAAGAATGATCTTGCCGAGCTTTTGAACCGCTCAGGCGGTTAGGCGGGCCTGGGCCTCAAGACGTCGTGCTCACCGACCATGTGGCGTCCTGGATCTCAGCATGGGCTTCCAAATGGCTGGTGATCGCATCGAGGTCGTCGGCGTTGGCCGTAGTCGGCACCAGGGTCGCGGCCAGTTCGACGATTTCGTCGCCTTCTGAGACCACCTCGATCTCGCGAACGGGGTAGTGGTAGCGCTCAAGCTCATCATAGATGAGGTCGCGCGCGCTGGGCGCTTCGGCCGGCGCGCAGGTCACATGGATCTGATAGAGCGCCTCGGTCTCGCCAGGCTTGATCGGCCGGCGGTTGACGTAGTCGACCAGGGGGCGAAGCAAGGTGTTGCCGCCCAACACCAGGGCTGCAACCGCGGCGGCCTCGCCAAGCAGCCCTGCGCCGGCGAAGGCGCCGACTGCGGCGGTGCTCCAAAGCGTGGCGGCCGTATTGAGGCCGCGGACCTGGGTTCCTTCTTTCATGATCACGCCGGCTCCCAAAAACCCGATGCCGGTCACCACATAGGCCACGATATTGGCTTCGCCGCCCGGGCCGGCCAGCCGATCACCCAGGTGGACGAAGGCCGCGGTGCCGACCGAGACCAGGACCATGGTCCGAAGGCCGGCGTTGCGTTGGCGGATCTGCCGCTCGAGCCCGATCAGGCCGCCCAAGGCGAACGCTGCGACCAATCGAACGATCGTCGTCAGGACCGGGGCGAGGTCTGGGCTCAACATCTGCGGTCGTCCCCCAGTTTGAGGCGATAAGCCCTATAGTAGCGGTTTTCTATCGGACGTAGCTGGCGCCATTGATGTCGATGACCGCGCCGGTCATGGAGGCGGGCGCTTCCAGGGCCAAATAGGCCACGCAATTTGCGATTTCTTCTGGATCGGCCACTTTTCCAAGCGGGATATCGGCCAGCAGTTTGTCGCCCCCGCGGCTCGCCAAATAGTCCTCGGCCATGCCGGTCATCGTAAAACCTGGGCAAACGCCAAAGGCCAGGACGCCTTCGCCTGCATAACCGCGCGCGATCGACTTGGTCATGGCGACCATGCCGGCCTTGGAGGCGGCGTAGTGCCAGTGAAGCGGGCTATCGCCGCGATAGGCGGCCCGGCTCGCGACATTGACGATGCGACCGCCCTGGCCGCGCTCGCGCCAGTGCAGCACCGCGCGTCGACAAAGATCGGCCGAGGCTTGCAGGTTGATCTGCAAGGTCCTGCCCCAGGCTTGGCTCCAGGCCTCGTCTGGGGCTTCCAGGGCTATGGGCTCGAAGACGCCGGCGTTATTCACCAGGACATCGATGCGCCCCTCGAGCTGGTCGAGCGCGCGCTCCCAGAGCCGGTCGGCCGCAGCAGGCTGGGCGAGGTCGGCGCCCACCACCCGATCGGCGTCGCTGCGGCCATGACCTATGAAGCGCTGGCCGCGCTCATCCAGCGTCTCAGCGATCGCCTTGCCGATCCCGCGCGTGGAGCCGGTGACCAGGATGTGGGGGCAAGGCTTGGTCATGGCGCGTTCGCCCTATTCTTCTGCCACGCCACCGGCATCGGATCGCGGCCGTCTTCGGCTATGAAGCGCTCGATGCGGGCGCGAAGGATCGGCAGCGGGACGCTGCCCAGTGAAAGCACCGTGTCGTGGAAGGCGCGAATGTCGAACTTGGGACCAAGGGCGGCTTCGGCCTTGGCGCGGGCCTCGGTGATCGCCATCATGCCCAGGTAATAGCTCAGCGCCTGACCGGGCCAGGAGATATACCGGTCAACCTCGATCTCGATGTCATGATCGGCCAAGGCGGTGTTGTCGTGCAGATACCGAATGGCCTGAGCCCGCGTCCAACCCTTGTGATGAATGCCGGTGTCCACGACGAGACGGGCGGCGCGCCACATCTGGAACGTCAGCATTCCGAAGCGATCGTAGGGGGTGTCATAAAGGCCCATCTCGACGCCAAGCCGCTCGCAATAGAGCGCCCAGCCCTCGCCGTATGCTGAGATGTAGACGTCGCGCCTGAAGTCAGGGAGAGCCTCCTGCTCTTCGGCCAATCCGCCTTGCAGTGCGTGGCCTGGGGCCGATTCATGCAAGGTGAGGGCGGTGAGATTATAGAGCGGCCTTGAGGGCAAGTCGTAGGTGTTCAGAAGATAGGTTTTGGCCCCGCCGCGGGCTGACGTGTAGAAGGGCGCGATGTCGGGCGCCACCGGCTCGATCCCAAAACGACTGCGGGGCAGCCACCCGAAGAAGGCCGGAAGCTTGCCGTCGACCCGCTTTGCGATCCACGCCGCGCGGTTGAGGAGCTCCTGTGGGGTTTTCACATAGAACTGGGGGTCGGTCCTGAGGAAGTTCAGGAAGGCCGGGAAATCCCCCTGAAAGCCGGTCTCCTTCATGACCACCAGCATCTGGGCGTGGATCTTGGCGACTTCTGAGAGCCCAAGCTGGTGGATCGCCTCGGGATCCATGTCGAGGGTCGTGAACTCTTTGATCTGAGCGCGGTAATAGGCCTTGCCGTCAGGAAGGTCCTCGGCCGCCAGCGCAAGGTTGGCGTGGGGAATATAGTCCTCACGCAGGAAGCTCAGCAAAGACCGGTAAGCCGGCTGCACCTGGCCCTCGATCGCAGCGCGGGCCTGGGCGCGTAAGGCTTCCTGCTCGGCTGGGGGCACCGATGCGGGCATGGCTTTGAAAGGCTTCCAGAAGGGCGTTGCTTCAGCGCCCTTGGCCTCGGCGATCATCGAGACCGAGACGTCGCGACCGCTAAGCGTCGCCCTTGGCGGGGTGAACCCGCGTTTCAGGCCTGCGCGCATATTCACCGTCTGCTCGGCGAAATAGCGCGGTATGTCGTTTAGTTGGGCGATGTAGTTTTTATAGTCCTTCGTCGAGTGAAATGTCCGCGAGGCGGTAAAGCCCAGGTTGGCCCAGAACGATGAGTCCGAATTGAATGGCTTTTCGTATTCGCGGAATGTCTGCTGCGCGATCAGGGTGTCAAGCTGGTCGCGGTAGACTTCGAAGTTGACCGCTTCGGCCTGCGAAAGGTCAGCCTTGTCGACGCCGTCAAGGCGATGGCGAACATCTTGCCAGTAGGCCAGCCTTCGCGCCTGATCGGCGGCGTCGACGCGCGGCAGATGGTCGGGAAGTGCAGCTTCACCACGCTCATTTCCGGGGAACTCGCCTTTACGCCAGGCCCATTCGGTTTTGTAGATCGCCTGGAAGCGCGCATCGCTATCCCCAGGCGCCGCAAAGGCCGCGGGGGCTGCGACCAGGGCGAAGCTGAGGGCGGCCAAACCGGCGAGCCTTTTTACCTGCATTGCGCTCTTCTCCAATCGGGCGAAACCACAATGGCCTGGGCCTGGGCCGACCTGACCGGTAACGAATTTCGCAACGCGGTAAAGGCCAAGCCTGGGCTTTGACGCTACGGCGCTGCGCGCGGTGCAGCCTCGAACTGCGCGACGCCGTCGCTGATGCTGTAGTAGTCGCCCTTGTCGGCGATGAAGATGTGCACAGCAAGCTCGGTTTGGGTCGGCGTGTCGAACGCCCCCATGGCGATGGCGGTCACGTCCTTGGACTGGTTATCCCAAAAGAGCGAAGATCCGCAGACCGCGCAAAAGCCCCGCCGCACCTTCTCCGAGGACTGGAACCAGGTGATGTGCTCTTCGCCCTGGATCATCACGGCTGATCTGGCGACATCGGTCGATGCAAAGACGTGTCCGGAATGTTTGCGGCACATGGTGCAATGACACGCATCGGGCCCTGGCAAGGCTCCTGAGACCTCAAAGGTGATTGCGCCGCAGAGGCAGGAACCCTTGTGCATACCAACGTCTCCAGGAAACTCGACGAACCGGGCCTTTGGCGAGGGTGATAGCGATCCGGCGCAGAGAAGTCATCCCGCCGACCGGGCCGTTAATTTGAGCTCCTGCGATTTGCTGGAATTGAACAAATCCACGCCGAGCGCAGGCCAAAGCCGGAGGCGATGACGCCTCGGACGCGCGTGCAGATGAATTTTCACCCTGCGCGGACGGCCCTTCTGGCCGGCGCGGCGCTTTTTGCTGTTCCGGCCGCGACAAGCCCGCCGATTCGCAGCTTCGATGGCGAGCTGAAGCCCCGCACCCAAGTCCGCACGACGTTCAACACCAGGCGCCTAGCGTCCAGGCAAAAGGGGTGTGATCGTCGTCCCGGCGAATTGGACGGCGCCGACTTGGGGACAATCAGGGCTCAACGTCTCACCGTACCCGCGGCCCGGCTCAAACACCCGACACCTTGGCCGGCATGCCTGCCGTGACCCGAACTTGATGTCCTCATAGAGGTCATCAGCCGAGCCACGGCCGACACGCGCTTGGCTAAAGCGAGGCTGGCGCGATCAGAGAACCCGAGGCGCGGGGTGCGCGCGCATCACCTTTGGTGTGAGCAGGCGACGTCGTATTGCGCAACCGAGGCGGTATTGCCTGAGTTCTGCGGTTGCTGCCCGGCATAAACCGTTCCGGCTTTTCCGTTCGGATTGAAGGGCGAACCTGGCGAGGCGGCCGCGCCGCCAGGCGTCAAGGGCGCAGTTGCGCTGCCACATGTTTGGTTGGGTTGACCGGTCGTAGCCGGGCCCCGAAGCGTGGTTGATGTCTGTGGGGCGGAGGCGGAGGTTGTCGCCGCCGGAGCACCGCGCGCAGCCGAGGCCGGTCCAGACGGCGGATGTCCCGCGGCAAGCGCCGCAGCTGGGATCGCCATAGAAAGACACGCAACCAACAACGTCGAAGGTCTATTCATATTCATTCCTCCTTGGACCCGGCCTCCACGAACGTGCGCCTCCTCGCAGACTGGCTGCCAGGCGGACGTCGACGGCGCAGCCTGCGAGCATCGCTGGCTTGAGCCCGACCCCGGCCTTACGAGGCGACAAACGTAAAACGACCAAGTGTCCTTAAAGCGCCCTCAGCCTTCCCGGCTCGCCTTACGTGTCAGGCTTGGAAAGGTTCCTTCAAAGTTGAGCTGACGCGCCGATAGGCGCCGTAAGGTTCTGCTGAGCAAGGACTTCAATGGGCTTCCGGGACAGGGGTTGCAAAGCCCAGCGTGGGCGCTCGTGAGCGCCCATGAGGTCCTGAAATGCATTGCACAGCTGGACCAGGCGAGCTTCGAGGTTTTGCGGCGCGCCCGCGAAGTCAGTGAAGGCGCCTTTGCGTCGCCGACCCTATGGGACGGTGCTAGGGGACAGTTCTAGTCGGGCAAGTCCTTGCGCGGGATAGCCGCCACCTCTTCGGGGGTGAGCTTGCGCAGCGACTTTGCGATGATCGGCTCGCGAAAGCCGTGATCGTTCAGGGTCAGGTCGAGGTCCAGCGGTGAGCAGATCCAGTCTGATCCGCGAACCTCGTCAACAAGGACGACGTCTAGGTCTTTGCGCACGTGGCTCCCCTTGGGGAGGCCCACTTGATAGATGTCATGCTGGCCGACGCGAATATAGAGGAAGGACCCATCGCCAGGCGCGCTCCAACCTTGCCAGGTGCTGCTGGCGAAACAGGGAGCTTCCGACTTTTTATCAGGCGCGGCGTTGGCGGTTTGCGAGGTGATCGCGGCGACCATAAGGCCTGCTGCGATCGGAAGAAGACGGATGACCATCAGCAACCTCCGGGTCATGACTGCAAGATTTCATCCTAGGATACCAGAAAAGCCGGATCTTCCGATATCAAACTCCGTTTCTCGGGCAAGACACCGGTTTAGCGCCGCGCGGCGCAGGTTGATTGCACAACGGTGGTTGCCCTTGGCGCAATCATCGCGCACAGGACGGCCATGGCCCGCAGGCGACCCGACCGCGCTCAAACTCTAAGAAGCCGCCGCATCTGGTGGGATCGCCACGGATCGTTTGCGCGTGGCATGATCGCTGGGACCATTGTAACCCTGCTCGCCACCTGGCTCGTACACACCGTGCTTGCGCATCTTTGAGTTTGAGCGGTCGGCCAAGACGCCGACGGCTTCAACGCCCGGCCTGTCGGTCAGGAAGGCTGATCGAGCTTCACCTTTACGGGCCTCTGAGAGACGGGCAAAAAAGCATCCACGGACCCACGACGTCAACAAGCGGTCCGGCAAGTTGAGAACCTGGACTTGCCGGCCCCGCGAAGCCCACGGATCAGCCTTTGCGGACCTCGAACCTCCTAGCAGGGCTGGCCCTGGCGTTCATCGTTGCGACGCAAGCCGCCGCTGGCCCGCGAACGCTTGAGGCCGGGGCGGTCGCCGCACCGGATCGCTATGGCGCGCTGGCCGCCCAAGAGGTGCTGAAGGCCGGCGGAAATGCGGTCGACGCCGGCGTCGCCGTGGCCTTTGTTCTGGCCGTCACCTATCCGGAGGCCGGCAATCTGGGCGGCGGCGGGTTCATGACCCTCTACGTCGATGGCAAGCCCTATTTCCTCGACTATCGCGAAACCGCGCCGGGCAGGGCCAGTGCGGGCATGTATCTCGACGCCAAGGGTCGCCCGATTGTCGAGGCGAGTTTGGTGGGGCCGTTGGCCGCCGGGGTCCCCGGGACGGTGCGCGGCATGGCTGAGGCGCATCGACGTTTCGGAAAACTCTCCTGGGCGCAGGATTTGGCGCCGGCCATCCGCCTGGCGCGCCAGGGCTTCAGCGCGCCGCGCGACGAGATAAGCCTGCGCGACGCCAACAGCCGAAATTTCGCCAAGACCAACTTCAACCGCTATTTCGGGCAGATGGCTGCGGGGCGCACATTCCGCCAGCCCGAACTCGCCGCCACGCTTGAGCGTATCGCGAGAGAGGGCGCCAAGGACTTCTACGAGGGCCGAACCGCCGGGCTGATCGTAGCCCAGATGGGCCGCGGGCCTGGCCAAGGCTTGATCAGCAAGACCGACCTCGCCGGCTATAAGGCGGTCTGGAGAGCGCCGCTTGAGGGCGAATGGCGCGGGTTTCATCTGATCACCGCACCGCCCCCAAGCTCTGGCGGCATCGCGCTTTTGCAATTGCTGGCGATGAAGGCGGATGACGCTGCGCTCTTCAAGGGCGTCGCACTGAATAGCGCGCAATATTTGCACCTGATCTCGGAGATTGAAAAACGCGTGTTCGCCGACCGCGCGGAATATCTCGGTGACCCGGATTTCTGGAGAGTCCCGGTCGCTGCGCTGACCGATCCTGCCTATATGGCCCGCCGCGCCCGCGAGGCCGATCCGGCCAAACCCTCGGTGCTGGCCAGCGCGAAACCGGGTCTGGGCGCTGAAAAACCCCAGACCACGCACTTTTCCGTCGTCGACCGCTGGGGCAATGCGATCTCCAACACCTACACCTTGAACGGCGACTATGGCTCAGGGGTGATCGTCGAGGGCGCAGGCTTCCTGCTGAACGACGAGATGGACGACTTCTCCGTAAAGCCCGGCGCGCCCAACCAGTTCGGCGTGGTCGGCGGTGACGCGAATGCAATCGCGCCCTTCAAGCGACCGCTCTCGTCGATGACGCCGACCATCCTGACCAAGGACGGAAACCTGGCGATGGTCATTGGCACGCCGGGGGGCTCGCGTATCTTCACCTCGATCTTCCAGGTGCTGGCCGACGTATATGATTTCCACCTGCCTCTGGCCAAGGCCATGGCGGCGTTGCGTTTTCACCACCAGCTGCTGCCGCAGAACACCATCTTCACCGAGCCCTACGCATCACTTCCACCCGCCTTGGCGGCCCAGGTGAAAGCCCGCGGATACCGGGTGGAAAAGCAGGGCTTCAACGGCGACATGGAAGCCGTTCAGGTGGTTGGCGGTCTTCCGCAGCCGGCCTCTGACCCACGCGCGCGCGGCGTCTCACTGGTCGTGCGCTAGCTTCAAAGCAAAGTAAGCCGCCAAGCGCGGCTGCTCCAGCTCTTGGGGCCCTATAGAGCGCTCCGTGCCTGCTGCTCACTGCCAGACGCGATTGTAGATCGACGTCCGCCAAACCATCGGCAGCGATCCAGGTGAGGGATTGCCGGGGGCGTGGGGATCGGCCACGACCCCACGCTCGACAAGTTCGCGCGTGACGCGGCCGAAGAGCTCATGCCAGATCTGGGTGTAGAGGGCCTCGTAAGGGACGCCCTGACGCAAGGCCGTAAGGCCCGTCAGGTCCGCGCGCATCGCGGCGTAATGGCCTTTCGTCCAGCGATCCAGGATAGCGCGGTTCTCAGCGAGGGCCGCGCTCAGCATCGCTTTATCCTGCCGGTCGAGCACCGGCGCCGTCAGCGTCCAGCGACCGTCACGCCCATGTGCGACGTAGCCGGTGACAGCCAAGAGCTGAAGGTCGCGCTCCAGGCCAGCGAGATCGCCGGTCCCCGGCGTTGTCGCAAGCGTCGTGGCAAGCTTCTTGGCGTCTTGCGGCTGAGCCCGCAGGGCGAACAGTATTGGGCCAAGCTGACGCGCAAACTCTGCGGTGAGAACATTCGTCTCGCCAAACTGCAGGTCGTCATGCAGTCCGATCGCCTCAGCAGCGGCCCGGACGGGAGCCGTCATCTGATCTGGATGGGTGTCGAGGAGATCTGGGAAGTTCATCCGCGGATCGCTCATCGGGTCGCCGAACGAGGCGAAGGCGTAGTCAACCGGATTTGGGTTGAGGTTCGCGGCCCCGGCGGGGAAGGTCGTGCTGCCCCAATAGTAGCCGCGGTAGTCGTAACTGGCCTGCTCTTCCGACGCCCAGAAGCTGTACTTCCAGTCCGGGCCCTCAACCAGGATCGGCTTTCGGTAGCCGGTGTCGAACAGCAGATCGAGCCCCTGCCAATTCAGTCCAACGCCCACGATCAACGCAAACGCCAGCCGTTTTGGGTCGACGGTGGGGACGTTGTACGCTGCGAAAATCGAATTTAAGCGGGGCGCATCGCCGACATAGGCGGCGACCAGGCTTGGCGCGTATCGCGCGACCATGCCGTGGATCAGCTCCATATCGGCCGCGGTGAAGTAACTGAACCCCAAGCGCACGAGGTCGCCGTCCGGACGGATCAAGCGCACCCGGATCAGGTCGTCGAGCGTGGCGCCGGAACCGGCCAACTGCGCCTCGGCTTTGGCGCGCGGCATCGGCGCTGCTTCCAGGTCATAGATCAAGCCGCGCACCGCCTTGTCGCCAAAATAGGTGCGCGCGAGGTCCCGTGGCGCGTGCGGCAGGCTTCCGGCATAACCGCTCATGAATTTTCGGTCCTGGCCAAACGCCGGCGGCGCGCCAATGCAGGCCAACGCCAGCGCGCCGATCAGGGTGGCCCGCCAAATTGCAGTCACCCGAAAAATGCAAGGCATGGAAACTCCGAGGAAGGGGGAAGCCATAGGAAAGCGCAAACGGAAACGGTGATGCGCTGCGGTGCGGGTCTCGGGAATGCTGCTCTCCGCCTAAACCTAAACCACGAGGCATTCGAGATGCCCCATGCAACCCGAGTGGAAGGGGGGCGTCGCGCCTCGATTTCGGCCCACCCGACTTCGACGCGCATTTCCCCACAGGCCAGCACCGAATATCGCGGGGATTAAAAAGCGTTGGCAAGTGGCGCGCGAAGGTCACCGCCTCGGCGAGGCAGATTCCCGCTACTAACTGCCTGTTGGCGGGCGTCTTCCACCTTTCGCTTTGTCCGCCACCCATTCGAAGGACGGTTGTCGCCTTGGGCGAAATTCGAGATCCGCCGGAGACGCCTTGGGGGCCCTCACTCAGTCGTGCGTATTTTGCGCGCCCGGCTTAGCCAGCGCCGCTCCCATATGGGCGGGTGATTACTTCCAAGTAGTGGCCGTCGGGATCGGGGAAGTAGACGCCGCGGCCGCCATCGTTGTGATTGATCTCCCCTGGACGGCGGCGCATCGGATCGGCCCAATGGTCGAGCGAGCGTTCGCGGATGCGACCCAGAACAGCATCGAAGTCGGCCTCATCGATCAGGAAGGCGTAGTGCTGTGGCTGGATCGAGCCCTCGGCGTCGGCGAAGTCGAGCGAGACGCCGTTGTCGAGTTCCACGACGTCGAAGTGGCCGAAGCGGGTGGGCGCCGGGCGACCCAGTATCTGGGCCAAAAACGTTGCGGACTTCGCCTGGTCGGTCGACCAGACGATTGTATGGTTGAGCTGAGCGGTCATGGTTCGGCCTCCGTCGAGTGCGCCCAAACATCAGCTAGTCAGGGGCTATTCCCCATTCAACCGATCCCCGCCGAACGATCGCAACGAAAGTCCCTGGATTCGGCGGCCTGCGGATCGCTCCGAGCCAGGGTAGTCCCAATCCTGGAAGCGCTTCAGGTATCCAGGCTCTTGCGAAGATTGGCGCGCTGAGCGCCGCGGCGGTGGCCGTAGCATGGTCCCGCAACGCGACCTGGAGCGATCCAATCAACCGATGGCGAAGAAGACCGCGAGCGCCCTTGTCACTGCCACGATGGCTTCAGCGTCGAGGTGTCCTATCGCTCCACCGACTTTGTCGCGTTTCACTGACATTGCCTTATCCACCATCACTTGGGAGCGCTTTCTCAATCCGTTGGTCGTTGTCGGCTCGATCGTCGTGCGGATCAGAGGCGCATCCACCAGCGTCCCCGACAGGAGCAGCACCGTCACCGTGGCAGTCTCGTCGAACTGGTCGGATTGAATGATCAGGGCGGGGCGCGGTTTTCCAAAATCACCGGGCAGGGCGATTGTCACGAGGTCGCCTCGCTTCACGCCTCCCCCTCGGGACTAAGATCAACAAGGGCGGCGTCCATGAAAGCATCAAGATCGTGATCTGCCGCGTCAGCCGCTGCCACGATCCGCGATTGCCGCCGACACTCCTCCGCGAATCCCGGTCGCCGGATGTCAGGCACCCATATCTGGATCGGTCGCAAACCGGCCGCGCGCAGCGTGTCGCGGCGCTTCTGGACTCTCTGATTTATGGGCGTCGGCAACGTAGAATTTCCTCGATACCTGTTACATGTAACATAGGCGTAATTCGCGAACTTGCAAGCGGCGGGCCACATCCTTCTGGTCGCCGCTGTTCTGCGACCAGGTCGTCGCGGTGCTCGAACCAAAGCAGCCGACGCGTCAAGTGCTTGTGGCGGCGCGGCTCTCGAGCCACATAGTCTCAGTCGG
>Ga0070730_10000066_pt1 | contig 131331 bp, 115 predicted proteins | sample Coa_R1_3_FD_66447 | JGI IMG/M metagenome (GOLD analysis project Ga0070730, IMG submission 66447) | Surface soil microbial communities from Centralia Pennsylvania, which are recovering from an underground coalmine fire - Coalmine... | ecosystem: Environmental > Terrestrial > Soil >... | reverse complement strand
CCGGCGACGGCCCAGCACCAGGCGATCATCGCGATCGGCCAGATCGTCAAGCGCCAGGCGCTGGTCATGGGCTTCGCCGACGCGTTCGCCGTCGTCGGCGTCCTGCTGGCGATCGCCGCGGTCTGCATGCTGCTCGCCCACAAGGCCAAGGCGGGCGCCGCTGCGGCCAACGCGCACTAAGCACGACCAACATCGGCTCGGGCGACACCGCCCGAGCCCATCCGAACACATCAGGATTTCTCGAAACTCGACGCCGCGGCTCGTTGGGAAGGGTGCGGCACGTCAAAAAATCGGAGGGTGACGTGGTTCACGCAATGACTAAAGCCGCCAAGGAGCGCCTGCGGCTGCAAAAGCGGACTTCGGCCCGCAAACTCGAATGGACCCGGAAGGGCCTCACCTTCGGCACGGGCCTCCTGCTGGCCAGCAGCATCGCCGCCTGCACGGTCGTCGGCCCCGACTACGAGGCGCCGGAGACCAAGCTCGAACCGCTGCATAACGAAGCCTCCGTTGAAGCGCGCCAGGCGGCAGCCCCCGCGCCGGCGCTCGACAGCTGGTGGGCAGGCTTCAACGATCCGGTACTGACCAAGATCGTCGAGCGCACGCTGGCGCAGAACCTCGATCTCGAGGAATCGGTGGCCCGGGTCCGCCAGGCCCGCGCCACCGCCAAGGAGGCGGGGTCCCGCCTCTACCCGCAGGGTGCGCTCGATACGAGCATTACCGCCCTCCACCAGTCGACCAAGGGCGAGCTCGGCTCCGCCGCGAGCGCGCTGCCCGGCTATGACCGCGACCAGAGCGACTATAACGTCGGTGTCGGCGCCAGCTGGGAGCTCGATCTGTTCGGCGGCCTCAAGCGCGGCGTCGAGGCGGCGGATGCCGAGGCCGAAGCCGCCGAGGCCGAGCATGCCGGCGTCCGCATCTCGGTCGTGGCCGAGGCGGCCGATGCCTATTTCCAGATCCGCGGCGCCCAGGCCCGCCTCAAGGTCGCGCAAGACCAGATCGCGACGGACCAGCATCTCTTGGACCTGGTCACCCATCGCCGATCCAGCGGCACGGCGACCGACCGGGAGACCGCCCAGGCCGAGGCGCTGCTGCAGCAGGCGCGGACCACCATCCCGCCGCTCAAGACCACGCTCGACGCGCAGCGCAACCGGCTCGACGTGCTGATGGGCGTCCAGCCCGGCACCGACGGGCTCGATCTCGACACCGACGCGCCGATCGCCGCCGTCCCGGCGATCGATCCCGGCAAGGACGCATCGGGCCTGTTGCGCCGCCGCCCCGACATCATCGCCGCCGAGCGCAAGCTCGCCGCGTCCAACGCCCACATCGGCGAGGCGGTCGCGGAATATTATCCCAAGGTCTCGCTGTCCGGCCTGTTGGGCTTCGAGAGCTTGTCGGCCAGCAAGCTCTTCACCGGCGCCGCCTTCCAACCGCAGGTGACGGCCGGCCTGCACTGGCGCCTGTTCGATTTCGGCAAGGTCGACGCCGAGGTCGCGGAAGCCAAGGGCGGCAACGCCGAGGCGTTGGCCAAGTACCGCAAGACGGTGCTGCACGCGACCGAGGACGTCGAAGACGCCTTCACAACGCTGGTTCAGCTCGAAGCGCAGAACCAGGAATTGAGCCGCGAGACCGCCTCGCTCACGACCGCGCGCGACAAGTCGGACGACGCCTACAAGGGCGGCGCGATCACCTTGACCGACGTGCTCGACGCCGACCGGCAGTTGCTGGTCGCCCAGGACGAGCTCGCAAAAACGCGGGCCGACGCCGCCCGCGCCGCCGTCACATCCTTCCGCGCGCTCGGCGGCGGCTGGTGACGGCTTCACAACCTTCGGCAATCGCAGCCCCCGGCTGCCACACACGTCACCAGGAGACTGAATTGGCCCATTCGACATTGACGACAGCGACGATCGCGGTCGACCACATCACGATCACCTCGACGCGGCAGTTCGCAGAAGTCCGTCGCAAGCTGGAAGACACAGTACCGACGCTCGACATCAGCATCGCCGCCGTACTCCGCACCGGCGATCAGGCTCGGGCGGCGGATTACGACCAGAATGGTCCGAAGCTGTCGATTTTCATTCAGCGCGACCACGGTTCCTTGCTGCAGATCGCCGGCCGGCCGCGCAATGCCGTGCAATATGAAATCGGCAACCCGCTGACCGCGTCGAAGATGACCCGCCACCGGCTCGCTGCCGGCCTCTATGCGCCGTTGCGCGTCGTCCTGTTCGAGGACGAGCAGGGCCGGGCGGTCTTCGAATACGACAGGCCCTCGTCGTTCTTCGGCCAATATGAAGACGAGCGCATCACCGAGGTTGGTCGGTACCTGGACGCGGCGTTGGAAGCCGTTCTTCGCGATGCGGCGGAATAGCCGGCGATAAGCCATCGCCCCCTCCGCAAACCATGAGATAGCACCATGACCGAGATTATCCTGGCCGCCTTGTTGCCGGTCGTGTTCGCGGTTTCACTGGGATTCCTGGCGGCTCACCTGCGGATCGTCGAGAAGGCCGCGGCGTCGGATTTCGTCGAGTTCATCGTCCGGTTTGCCCTGCCCATCGCGCTGTTCGCCGGCGTGCTCAAGATCTCGCCAGCACAGATCGAGAATGGCCCGTTCATCGGCGCGATGGCCATCGGCCTGATGGTCCCCTATGCCGCCGCCTTCGCGATCGGGCGCTTCGTCTTTCGCCACAGCGCGAGCGAGAGCGCGCTGCAGGGAATGACCAGCGCGTTCCCGAGCATGGCCTATTCGGGACTGCCGGTGCTGCTGGCGGTCGTGGGATCGGACGGCGTGCTGGCGATCGTGATCGGCAACCTGGTCACCAGCGTCATCATGATCCCATTGACGCTGGCCATCTTGCAGATCGGCAGCGGCAAGGCCGACGGCAGCATTGCGTCGCTTGTGGGCAGAAGCCTCGTCGACTCGGTCAAGCAGCCGGTCGTCTGGTTGCCGCTCCTCGGCGCGGCGCTGGCACTCGGCGGGATCCATGTGCCGGCCGTTCTCCAACAGTCCTTCGATCTCATCGGCAAGTCCGCGGCCGGCGTCTCGCTCTTCACGCTCGGCATCATGCTCTACGGCCAGCACCTGCGCATCGACCGCGACATTGCCCTCAATTCGCTGCTGAAGAACCTCGGGCAGCCGGCCATAATGTTCGTGCTGATCCTGCTGCTCGGCATCCACGGCGTGTCCGCCAAGGAACTGTTCCTGACCGCGGCGATCCCGTCGGCCACTGCCGCCTCGATGCTGTCGCTGCGCTACCGCACCTACGCGGACGAAGCGGCGGCCTCGACGCTGATCAGCACGGTCGGCGCCGTCGTCACCGTCACCGTCGCGATCATCCTGGCCGAGCATTTCACCTGAAGCCCGGCCACCGGGCGGTCGAGCCGGCCGTTCTGCTCGACCGGCTGTGGCTGGGCGGCCAAGAAGGAAGTTTGACGTTTTCTGAAATGGTCCCTACCAAGGGCTCATCACGGCAGTCGAGAAGGCCACCATGCTGCAAAATATGGAGAAAGTCCGCCGCCAGCGCGGTCGGCCGCAGATCCGGCCGGATGAGGAAACGCGGCAGCTCTTGATCAACGCGGCCGCAGCGGAATTTCAGCTCCACGGTTATGCCGGCACCGGCATGGGAGCGGTGGCGCAGCGCGCCGGCGTCTCCACCAAGACGCTCTATCGCCTCATCCCGACCAAAGCGGAACTGTTCGCGACCATGGTCAGCGAGCGGACCGGCCGCTTCATGCTCGAGATCGATGATCAGGCGCTCGATGCGCTCACGCTTGACGACGCGCTGTACCGCGTCCTGGTCGCGCTGGGCAGTCTCACGCTCTCGGCCGAAACGATCGCCATCAACCGCCTCGTGCTCGCAGAGTGCGACCGGTTTCCGGAAATCGCTGCGGCCTTTGACGAGCATGCCGTCCAGCGCGCGAGTTCTCGTACTGCAGACTGGCTCAAGCGCGAGACCGCGCGCGGACGCCTCAATATCGCTGATCCAAAGATCACGGCCGGCATGCTGCGCGGCATGATGATCATGGAGCCGCAGCGTGCCGGGATGATGGGACAGAAGCCCGCCCCCACGCCCGAGGAGATCGAGGCTCGAGCCAGGCTGTGCACCGCCCTGTTTCTGGACGGTTGCCGGCCTTAGCCTCTAATCGTTCTGCCTGATTAAAATCCAACAATTCCATATTGGATGTGCAGATAGGGCACATGGTCTGAATGCGGGGCCCTTAAACCAGAGGCATCCCCGCTCGATCACCAGGGGCGCCTCTTGGCCGCGATGAACGGCGCCCCTTCTCATGACGAAACTGAACTCCTTCAGAGCCAGACTGTCGGCACTGCCCCTCGGCATCGGCTGGTCCGGCATCGGCTTCGCCCTGCGCACCACCGCAGCCTCGCTGATTGCCCTCTACATCGCCTTCCTGATGGAACTCGACGCCCCGAAATGGGCCGCGATGACGGTGTGGATCGTCGCCCAGAGCAGCCGCGGGATGTCCTTGTCCAAGAGCCAGTACCGGGCGGTGGGCACCGTGGTCGGAGCCGGCGTCGGCGGGCTTCTGGTCGCCCTCTTTGCCCAGAGCCCGGAACTGTTCCTGACCGCACTCGCACTCTGGATCGGGCTGTGCACGGCAGTGGCCACGGGGCTGCGCAATTTCCGCGCCTATGCCGCGGCGCTGGCCGGCTATACCGCCGCGATCACCGCCATGGGCGCGATTTCAGCGCCCGAGCGGGTCTTCGACATCGCTGTCGCCCGCGTCACCTATGTCCTGCTCGGCATCGCAATCGAGGCGGTGCTGCGCGCCTTGCTGGCGCCGGGGACGCCGGACGCCGAGGTCCGGCAGCGGCTCGATGCCTATGTGCGCCAGGCCGCCGGTATCTGCGGCCAAGCCCTGCGCGGCGAGGCAGCGGATGACGCGGCACTGCATCGCGTCTTCGCCGGGGCGGTCGCACTCGACACGGCGACAGAGTACGCGGCCGCGGCATCGGGCGCGGTCCGGCGCCAGTTCGACCACCTCCGCGCCGCCACCGCCGCGGTCCTGGCGCAGCTCGCCGCCGCCCAGACGCTGCGCGAGCATCTGGCGCAGGGGATCGATGGTGCCGCCGCTACCTTGGTGGCCGAAGCCGCGACGATCCTGGATGCCCTCGCCGCCGACGCGGACGGAGCGCGGCCGGCCGTGGCGTCCATGCGGGAAAGGGTCGAGGCGGCCGCTGCCGCCCGGGGCACGCCCTGCCGTGTCCTTCTGCTGTTCGAGCGCCTGGAGGCTCTCCTGGCGGCCGTGCATGAGGCGCTGGTCGAACAGCAGCGGCTGGCCATGCCAAATCCGCCCGCCGCGCGGACGGACTTCGCCTTCCACGTCGATGCGGTCGCGGCCGTGCAGAACGGTATTCGTGCCGCCGTCGCCGTCCTGGCGGCATCGGCCTTCTGGATCCTGACCGCCTGGCCGTCCGGCGTGGGCTTCGTCACCATCGTCGGGGTCGTTTGCGCCCTGTTCGCCAGCCGCGGCGGCAATGCGGTGGCCGGGAGCCTCGGGTGGCTCAAGGCCGGCGTCTACGCCAGTGTCGCCGCCGCCGCGTGCAATTTCCTGCTGCTGCCGGCAGTATCCGGCTTCGCCATGTTCGCCTTGGCCAGCGGCGTGTTCATGGTCGGGGCCGGCATCGCCTTGAGCAATCCGCGCACCGCCGGGCCCGCCGCCGCCTTCGCCTTGTTCTTCTGGGATCTGCTCGGGCCGCAGAACAGCGTGCGCGCCGAAGTCGCCTCCTTCCTGAACGGCAGCCTGGCGCTGGCGCTGGGCATAGGCTGCGCCAGCTTGGTCTTTGCTCTCGTGTTCCCGGCCAACCCGCAGGCCGCCCGGACCCGTCTGCACCGGGCGATGCGGCGCGATCTTGCCCGGCTCGGCAACAACCCCGGGGCTTGGTCGGCGGAAGCATGGCTCAGCCTCACCGCCGACCGGCTCGGTCGCCAGCTCGCCACCGCCGCGTCGGTCCCGGCGGAGCAGGCCGTGGCCGATATGCGGCGCACGGTGGCCGCGCTGACCATGGGGCAGGCCGCGATCGGGTTGCACCGCCTGGTCGGCGAGTTGGATGCGGTGCGCCGGCCGGCTGCGGCCGTGCTGCGGCGCTTGGGCAAGCTCGACCCAGACCGCCTGTCCCGCGCGGCCCGGGCCGCCCTCGGCCGGCTGGCGCGGCAGGCAGAGCGTGCGGGAGCGGCAGAGGCGCGTAAGCTGCGCCGGGGTGCAGTGCTCATGCATGAGATCGCCGCTGCCGCCAGCGCCCATGCGGCATTTCTCCGGGGGTGAAGGAGCCGCGTCACCTGCCGCCTGACTAAGACAGCTGGGTCTCATGCGCTCGGCGTCTCGCGAGCGCGATGGCGGTATCGAGGAAGGCGCGGACGGTCGCAGAGGGTTCGGAAGATCGATACGCGATGGCGAGCTCCGCCTGCTCGGCAAAGTCGGCGAGCGGCCGGAACACGACTTCCGAGAAGCCCAGTCCGCACATGGACTCCGGCCCCAGCACCAGGCCATAGCCGCCGGCGGCCATGCTGAGCGCCGTCACGAAGTCGCCGACGTCATGGGCCATCTTGATCCGGAAGCCGCCGGCGGCGGCCAGCCGCTCCAGATGGCTGCCAAAGCCGGCGCTTTCCGCGAGCTGAGGAACGATGAAAGTCTCGTGCGCCAGGGTCGCCGCGTGCAGGGTGTGGTTGCATGCAAGCGGATGGTCGGCGGCGAGCGCCACGCAAAGGGCTTCGCGATAGATGACATGCGCCGCCAAGCCCAGTGCGTAACTCGGCCGCGGCCGTATCAGGGCCGCATCGAGCCGGCCTTCGGCGAGCGCGTCGAGCTGCCGCGGCGTGTCCATGGCCGTCAGGCGGAGCTGCACCGCGGGGTGGCTCCGGCCGTATTCCCGCAGCAGGTTCGGCAGGGTCCGATTGAGGGCCGCCGACGTGACATACCCCACCTCGATCCGGCCGAGCTCGCCGCGGGCCGCGAGGCGCCCGATTTGCTCGGCCCGCTCCAGCTGACGGATGGCGGCCATCGCTTCCGACAGAAACAATCGTCCCGCCTCGGTCAGCGACACGGCCGCCCGCTTGCGACGGTTCAGCAGACGGGCGCCCAGCGCCTCCTCCAGCCCCTTGATCTGCAGGCTGACGGCGGACTGCGCCACGTTCAGCCGGTCAGCAGCGCGCGCGAAGTGAAGCTCTTCGGCGACGGCGATGAAATAACGGAGCTGGCGAGCGTCGAGCATGCGCCATTTGATCACTTTTACCGATTAAAATCCAACAATTCCATGTTGGATGTGCAGATAGAGCGCGTGGTCTGAATAGGGGGCGACAAACGAAGAGGCCGCTCCAATGAATGCCATCCAACCGATCACCCCGAAGCTGGTCACGAGCCCGGTTTCCTTCGACATCCAGCCCCATCCGGCGCACCCGAGATTGCGGCATGTCGTCTTGGCCCGCGACGCCGTGCAGGCGTTCCTGCGCGGCACCGCGGACGTCGACGTGCAGAACCTCGAGTACGTGCCCTTCATGCGCTACATCCTCGCCGAGCGGCTGGAAGCCTGCGTCGGCGCGGGCCTCGGCGAGACGCTCAACCACCTGGCGCGAGACCGCCGGTGGGGCGGCTTCACCATCGGCATGGCAGATGCCAGCGAGGACGAGGCGGACTTCGTGCGCTTCGGCACCGCGGTCGCACACCTGCTCGGGCCGGCCAACCACGACCTGATGTCCGGCAAGTACTATGCCCGCTTCACCGTCAAGGACACCGACGCGAGCGACTCCTATCTGCGCCAGGCCTATCGGCTCTTCACCCTGCACACGGACGGTACTTTCGTCTCTGAAGCCACCGACTGGCTGCTGATGATGAAGTTCCGCGAAGAGTACGCGACCGGCGGCGAGTCCCGCCTACTGCACATCGACGACTGGGAAGAGCGCGAGCAGTTCCGGCAGCATCCGCTCGCTCACCGGCCCTTCCGCTACAAGGCGCCGGTCTCCAAGAACGTGGACGAGAATGTGGAGCGTCCCGTGTTCTTCGAGAGCCAGTTCGGGCTTTCGCTCTCGTTCATCGACCAGTTCGCCCAGCCCCGCTCCGGCGCGGAGGCGCGCTATCTGCATGACCTGTCCGCCTCCATGGAGGCCTCTCCGGGCACGCGGGAAGTCCCCCTGCCGACCGGCCAACTCGTGGTCGTCAACAACTACTTTTGGCTCCATGGGCGCGCCCCGTTCCAGAAGGACCCCGCGCTCTATCGCGAGCTGATGCGCCAGCGCGGCTCGTTCGCCTGAAGCCCGGCGGGCCGAACCCGGCGGCGGCGATGCCACGGATTGCCGCCGACCATGCCCACAATCGAGAGGCACCCCGATGAACGCCATCCTGCCGAACGCCCGGATCGATGCTAAGCACCCGGTCCCCGGCAAAGCCGACCACGCGGCCTACGCCGCACGCCCAGGGATTTCCAAGGCGCTGCAGCGGGTTCTGTCCCTTGCCGACTTCGAGAAACAGGCCCGCCGCCGCCTGCCCCACGTGCTGTTCGAGTACATCGCTGGCGCCGCGGAGGATAACGCCTCCTATCGGGGCAACCGCGCGTCGTTCCAGCAGTACGGGTTTCGCACGCGGGTCCTCGTCGACGTTTCCCACAGGCACCAGGAAACGTCCCTGTTTGGGACGGCTTACGCCTCACCCTTCGGCATTGCGCCGGTCGGCATCAGCGCCCTGTCGGCCTACAGGGGCGACCTGGCGCTCGCGCGCGCCGCGGCCGCTGAAGGCGTCCCCGCGATCATGAGCGGTTCCTCCCTCATCCGCATGGAAGAGGTGGCGAAGGCCGCGCCTGGGACCTGGTTTCAGGCCTATCTTCCCGGCGACGTTTCGAAGATCGACGGACTGATCGACCGCGTGAAGGCGGCGGGGTTCGGCACGCTCGTGATTACCGTCGATATTCCGGTATGGGCGAACCGCGAGAACAACATCCGCGCGGGCTTCTCGATGCCGTTGCGCCCGTCGCTGCGGCTGGCGTGCGACGGAGCAGCTCATCCGCGCTGGCTCGTGGGCACGCTGCTTCGGACCCTCCTGTTTCACGGAATGCCCTACTTCGAGAACTCGTTCGCCACGCGCGGCGCGCCGATGCTGTCGGCTTCCGCGGTCCGCGACACCACGGGCCGCGATCACCTCTCCTGGGCGACCCTCGAACGCATCCGCGAGCGCTGGCCGGGCGTCCTGGTCATCAAGGGTATCCTGCATGAAGAGGATGCCCGGCGCGCCGTCGCCCTTGGCGTGGACGGCATCATCGTGTCGAACCACGGTGGCCGCCAGTTGGATGGAGCGGCGTCGCCCCTGACCGTGCTCCCGCGCATCGTGGACGCGGTCGGCATGTCCACCGCCGTCATGATGGATGGCGGCATCCGCCGGGGGAGCGACATCCTCAAGGCCTTGGCGCTCGGCGCGCGCTTTGTCTTTGCCGGGCGGCCGTTCATGTACGCCGCCGCGGTCGCGGGCGAAGCGGGCGTGCGACACGCGATTACGCTGCTTCGAGACGAGATGGACCGCAACATGGCCATGCTTGGCACCTGCGCGATCAGCGAGGTCAGCAGCGACTGCCTGGTCGCCGATGGCGTCCCGCATTGACCGCCTGACGTTGCGCTATTGCCGTACTGCCGCGGTGCGTGGAGGCCAGGCGCGCTCCTTCTAACTGCAGCGCTTCGGCCACGAGTAGTTCTGGACCGCGTTCATGAACGCCTGGACCGGCGGTGAGAGGCGTCGGCCGGCGACAGACACCAGGCTGACTTGGCGCTCGACCGTCGGGGCCACGAAGGAACAGCCGATGACACCCGGGAAGGTCGCGGTGAATTCGGGCAGAAAGCAGACACCGAGACCAGCAGCGACCATGGTCAGGATCCAGTCCTCGCGCTCGCTGCGATAGGACCGCTGCAGCCTTATGCCCTGCTCGTTTACCAGCTCGGAGAGCCTGTCGCGGAATTCGCAATTGATCCGCGAGAGGTAGAACTCGCCATCGAGCGCCGCCATCGGCACCTCGGCCTCCCGCGCGAAGCGATGGCCCGCCGAACAGGCGATGACGAAACGCTCGGGATAGAGCTCGATCGCTTGGAGCGGGGCCTCGAAGCCGTCCGGCCGCGCCATGATCGCCAGATCGATCTCGCCCTTGATAAGGCGATCGGCCAGTTGGTCCGGCACCGCTTCGATCAGGGTAATTTCGACGCCCGGATTGTCTGCCCGGAACCGGCCCAGGAAGCTCACGAACTTCAACGGTGCGATGGTGCACATGACGCCCAGCGCCAGATGCGCCTGTTCGAGCTTGAGAAAGCGTGCCGCGGTCTGCTCGACCGCGCCGGTCCGCGCGATCACTTCCGCCAAATGCGGTTCGATCAGCCGGCCGAGCTCGGTCAGATGCGTGAAATTGCGCTCGCGCGAGAACAGCAGCCCGCCCAGTTCGCTTTCCATCTTGCGGATGGCGCGCGTCAGCGCCGGCTGGCTCACGTGGCATTGCTCGGCCGCCTTGGTGAAGTTGAGCGTTTCTGCCAACGCCAGAAAATAGCGAATCTCGCTGAGCTCCATCCGTGCTGCCCTGCTGTCTTGTTCTGATCGAGATCGGCCGAGGTCCGAGCCGCGCACCAATATTGATTCGACGCACCACCCGTCAACAGTATTAACCGTTTTTAGTTCGTCGGAAAGAAATTCATCAACCCGAGCATTGAAACGATAAGCAAAAAGCATTGACCAATCACCTAAGATCTTGACGATCTTTAGTTGTCCCAAGCGACCGGCGGAAATGACGACGCTGAAGAATTGATGCGCTGCGTGGGGTGCCGATGCTTTCCATACCTTTCACCCGGCGCGTCCACCTGCGGTGCAGCCCTGATGCTGTTCCTGGAAAGCGTCGGCTCCCAGGCCATCGTCGGCTGGACGATCGGGTTGTTTGCGACCGCGCTCGACTGCACGGTGGCAGCGCTGGTTGCGTTCCTGGGCGATAGTGTGCTCGCCTGGCACGGCCTGAAACGCGAGGGGCCGCCACCCTAGCATTGGCCGGAGAAAGGACGAGGGCGGGCATGACGCGACGCGTGACGGACCGGCTGCGCAGCCCCATCGTTCGGCTCATGGGCCTGGTGGCAGCGGCCAATCTCGGCGCCTGGGCCTGGGCGTTCGCGGCGTTTCACGATCATCCGGTACTGCTGGGCACGGCGCTGCTCGCCTACGGCTTCGGGCTGCGCCATGCGGTCGATGCCGACCATATCGCCGCCATCGACAATGTGACGCGCAAGCTGATGCAGGAGGGCAGCCGGCCGATCGCGGTGGGCTTCTTCTTCTCGCTCGGCCATTCGACCATCGTCGTGCTGGCTTCGGCGGCCGTCGCCGCCACGGCGACCGCGCTCAAGGACCGGTTCGACGCGTTCAAGGACGTGGGCGGCATCATCGGCACGCTCGTCTCAGCGCTGTTCCTGCTGCTGATCGCGGCCATGAACCTGGTGATCCTGATCCAGGTCTATCGGACCTTCCGGCGGGTCAAGGCGGGCGGCACCTATGTCGAGGAGGATCTCGACATGCTGCTGGCCGGGCGCGGCCTGCTCGCGCGCTTGTTCCGGCCGCTGTTCGGGCTCATCGGCCGCAGCTGGCACATGTATCCGCTGGGCTTTCTGTTCGGCCTCGGCTTCGACACCGCGACCGAGGTGGCGCTGCTCGTCATTTCGGCGACCGAGGCGTCGCAGGGCCTGCCGATCTGGTCGATCCTGGTGTTTCCGGCGCTGTTCACCGCCGGCATGTCGCTGGCCGACACCACGGACGGCATCCTGATGCTCGGCGCCTACGGCTGGGCCTTCCTGAAGCCGATCCGCAAGCTCTATTACAACATGACCATCACCTTCGTGTCGGTCGTCGTCGCCCTGCTGATCGGCGGCATCGAGGCGTTGGGGCTGGCGGCCGACCAGTTCGGCCTGGCCGGCGGCTTCTGGGACTGGATCGGGGCGCTCAACGACAATTTCGGCACGATCGGCTACGTCATCATCGGCATCTTCGTCGCGAGCTGGCTCGGCTCCGCCGCGATCTACCGCCTGCGCGGCTACGACCGGCTGGAGCTCGAAGCCGAGGCGTGAGGAGCAGGCTGACGCGTGCGCCCGAACCGTGACACTGGTTCTGTTTAATCCAGCAGGGTGTCCCCAAGAGACGCCTCGCTCAGCCTTTGTTCAATCTTGTGCATGACTTTCCAGAAGACATGCATCTCGTCTGGAGAAATGCCGTCGACTGACGCCGTGAACATTTCGGTGAGGTCCGGCAACATTTTCTCGACCAGGTGCCGGCCATCATCCGTAAGGCTGACATAGTATTTCCGCCGATCCTTGGGGTCGCGGACTCGCTTCAGCAATCCGCGTTTCTCCATATTGTCGAGCGCGGGCACCGCCGTGGTCGACGCGATTCCCACGCGCTTGCTGAGTTCCAGCTGGTTCAGCTCGCCCCGCTCGGCCAAGACGCGAAGATAGTACCAATGCGCGATTGAGATCGCCTCGCGATCGAGGATCTTCTGCGCCTCGACGTCATAGAGCCTCAGCACCGTGCGGGCCATCCACGCCACGGTCCTGCCCCGATCGTCGAACGCCGTCGACGCCTGGTCCACGCTCGAGCCGCGTGCCGACGCGATCGTCTGCTCGGTCGTGTCGGTCGCATTGGGAGTTGACCTGCGCATCTCGCTCATTCCCTCGACAGGGGGGCCGGATCGGCACCCCGACTAGCAAAAATCAAACAGGAACAGCGCCTTGCCGGCGCATCAATTACCCGCTTGACAGAAATCGTTCGATATAGGATGATTTTATATAGAACGATCGTACTTCGCATTATCGTACTTGGAACGTTCTGGCGCAAGCAGGATCCATGACTCTTCCCTCGCCCGTGCGGGTTCGACGCACGGTGCAGGGAATGTGAAGGCAGAGTTGTGCCAACTCCCCATGGCGGGAAGTCACAAATATCGGCTCTCGCATACGCCGCATCTTTGCAAGACTAACCTTAAAAATACTCTTCAATATTTTCGTTTGTTCGAATTGTCCCGCAGAACTTCAAGTCATAAAACCCTTGTCATGCCGAGGCTTATCATGATCGAGAAATTGCCACTTTGGGAAGCTGCCAAGCGAGAAATGGAAAACTACCAGTTCATTGCGGATCCCGAGCTGCAGCCCAAATGGGACGTCCCCGAAAAGATCGCGATCAACGCAGCCGTCTCGGGGCGCTTCGACGGCAGTACGTCGTTTGAAGACTACGTAGACGCCGCGTCCAGCGTGATCGAGGCCGGGGCGTGCGGTGTCCACATCGATTTTTCGTGGATGACCGACGCCCAGGGCCGGCGGCTCGATCGGGACCTGCCGCCGGTCGAGGCCTATTCGGCCGTGCTCGAGCCGCTGAAGGCGCGCTTCGGCAATGGCTTCGTACCCAATCTGAACGTGCTCCACGGCACGACGTTCGATATGTGCATGAGCCCCGCACGAGAAGGGCTGACCGAAGTTGCGCCCTGTGCGCCGGGGCATCCGGAAGCGTTCATGGTGCCGGCGATCGAGGCGCTGGAGGCTTGCGGCGTCAAGCCGGAACTGGCCGTGCACAGCTCGGGCGAGATCGAGCTCGCGAAGCGCAAGCTCATCGATACGGGCATCCTCAAGAAGCCCTACAACTGGCTGATCCTCTACGGACTGCCGTTCAACGTCGGACGCACGCTCGTTTCCGGGACCTGGGTCAGCAATGCCAAGGACATGACCCAGCACCTGTTCCTGATGGTCGACCAGATCCGCCAGATCGATCCGACCTCGGTGATCAGCGTCTGTGCGGCCGGCCGGGCCGGCCTCTACATGACCACGCTCGCCACGATGCTGGGACTGCACATCCGCATCGGCACCGAAGACACGCCCTGGAAGCATCCGAACAGCGACGAGCGCCTGAAGGACAATCTGGAAATGTTCCACATGGCCCGCGACCTGGCGGCGCTGCTTGGCCGCAGGCCTGCGACCGCCAACGAATACCGGGCCTTGATCGGCCTACCCAGCCGACCCTGAGGCCGCCCTCGCTCCTTGGCGCCGCGCAAGCAGCGCCCCTATTGCAAAACAAACGAGCACCTGAGAAGGCGCAGTCTCTGCGCCTTCGACGGCTGCCTCTTGATGATCCGGGGAGGAGACCTAGGGATGACTGACGTCCAGACCTTTATCAATGCGCAGCCGTTTTCCCGGTTTCAGTGGCTGATCTGGGCCATGTGCTTTGCGGTCGTCCTGATGGACGGCTTCGACACCGGCGCTATCGGCTTCATCGCCCCTTCATTGCAAAGCGAATGGGGCATTCAAAGGCCGGCGCTCGCCCCGGTCCTGAGCGCAGCGCTGTTCGGACTGGCATGCGGCGCGCTGCTGGCCGGGCCGATTTCGGATCGGCTTGGACGGCGCGTCCCGCTGATCGCGTCCGTCCTCGTGTTCGGCGTGGCCAGTCTCGGCTCGGCTTTTGCCGAAAATCTGACGCAGCTGACGACCCTGCGCTTCCTCACCGGCCTCGGCCTCGGTGCCGCCTTGCCGAATGCCGTGACGATCATGAGCGAATATTGCCAGGACCGCCGGCGCGCCACATTGACCAATCTGATGACCTGCGGCTTTCCGCTCGGCGCGGCATTCGGCGGCTTTTTCGCAGCGTGGCTGATTCCTCAATTCGGCTGGCGGAGCGTGCTGCTGGCCGGCGGCGCTGGGCCGGTCCTCTTGTCGATCCTATTGCTGCTGGCGCTGCCCGAGTCGGTTCGCTTCATGGTGGCGAAAGGGCATCCGGCCGAAAGGATCCGCGCCACCCTCGCGCGCATCGACGCGAGCGTCGCCCAGGCCGTATCCTTCGTCACGACGGAGCACACGCCGCTTGGCGCCGGGCAGAGCGGGGTGCGGGTCGTGCTATCGAGCCGATACCTGATCGGCACTCTGATGCTCTGGCTCGCATGCTTCATGGGCCTGGTCATCTTCTACGGTTCGATCAACTGGATGCCGGTTCTGCTCAAGGGCGCGGGGCTAGACGCCCGGCAGGCCACGCTGATCTCGACGCTGTTTCCGCTCGGCGGCATCGGTGCGATTTTTTGCGGCATGCTGATGGACCGCTTCAACCCGCCCCGCGTGGTTGCGGTCTTCTATGCCTTGACCGCCATTAGCGTCTATTGCATCGGCCAGGCCGCCGCCGATGCCGGCCTGCTGATGGTCGTCGTCTTCGCGGCGGGTGTGCTGTTGAACACCGCCCAAGCGTCCATGCCGGCGCTGGCCGCGGGCTTCTATCCCACCCAGGGACGCGCCACCGGTGTTGCCTGGATGGTTGGCATCAGCCGGTTTGGCGGAATTGCGGGCTCGTTTCTAATCGCTGAGCTCACACGCCTGGAGTTCTCGTTCGGCGCGATCTTTGCTGTCCTGGCGATTGCCGGCGGCGTTGCCTCGATCGCGCTGTTCGTCTCGCAAGCCGCCCGCCCCTTGTCCCCGATCAGCGATCTCGGCACCAGCGAGCCGCTGGCGCACTAGGCCCTCGGTCGCCGCCAGCCCCCAGGCGCATTGACCAACCGCCGATCCTCATGACCAAGAGTGGAGCAGCAGACGTGACTACAAAACTCACGCTTTCCATCGCGACCGGGAACTATGACCGCACGCGCCCCTTGGTCGACGGCGAGGTGCAGATCGACGGCGTGGACCCGATCTTCATGCTGCTGTCGCCCGAGGAGATGTTCTTCCGCTCGTTCCGCGACCAAGCGTTCGACATCAGCGAACTGTCGCTGAGCTCCTTCGCGATCAAGACGGCGGCCGGCACCAATCCCTATGTCGGCGTGCCGGTCTTCCCCTCGCGCGCCTTCCGCCACACGGCGATCTCGATCCGCACCGACCGCGGCATCGAGCGGCCGGAAGACCTCAAGGGCCGACGCATCGGCACGCCCGAGTACCAGCTGACCGCCTGCGTCTGGGCGCGGGCGCTGCTCCAGGAGGAATATGGCGTCGCCCCGTCGGACGTCACCTGGGTGCGCGGCGGCCTGGAAGAGCCGGGCCGCGCGGAAAAGATCGCGGTGACGCTGCCGCCCGACATTCGGATCGAGCCGGCGCCGGCCGACAAGACGCTGGCCCAGATGCTGAAGGATGGCGAGATCGAAGCGATCGTGGCGCCCAGGGCCCCGTCTTGCTTCGAGCAAGGAGACCCCAACGTCGGTTGGCTCTGGCCCGACCCGCAGCAGGCGGCGAGCGACTATTTCCGGAAGACGCGCATCTTCCCGATCATGCACCTGATCGGCATCCGCAAGCAGCTGGCGGCGGAGCATCCGTGGCTGCCCATGGCCGTGTTCAAAGCCTTCTCGCAGGCCAAGGCCCGGGCGCTCGAGCTCCTGGTCGACACGTCCGCGACCAAGGTCACGCTGCCGTTCGTCGACGAGCTGCTGCGCTCGGCCCGACACCTGATGGGCGATGATTTCTGGCCTTATGGCGTCGAGCCCAACCGCGAGACGCTCGACCGTTTCCTGGGCTACCACCATGCCCAGGGCCTGTCCGCGCGCCGGCTCGCGGTCGAGGACCTGTTCCACCCCTCGACCCGCGAAACCTTCAAAATCTAGAAAACCCGATCGCCGGTTGGCGCCGCTGGCCGGCCGAGCCCGATCCGCGCATCGACCGAGTATTTCCCGGCGCCGGTCACGTACAGCAGGGCAAACCCGCCCATGATGCTGACGTTCTTGTAGAAATGAGTCAGGGCGGCCGCCCGCGCCGCCCCGTCCATCGTCCAATAATGGTGCCCGAGGAAGCCGGTCGCGAGCGTGTAGAGCGCCAGCAGTGCTGCAAGCGGCCGCGTCCAGAAGCCAAGCAGGATCGCGGCCCCCGCGAAGAACTCCATCACGACCGCGACGATGCCCGCGATCGCCGGCAGCGGCACGCCACCGTCCGCGAAATGCCTGACCGTCCCCTCGTACCCGACCAGCTTGCTCCAGCCGAACAGGATGAACAGCGCCACCAGCAGGATGCGCGCAACCAGAATCACCCCATCGCGGCTCCGGCCTGCCCCAAAATCATTCATATGCGAATCTCCCGTCATATGCCCCCGATGGCGCGGCCGCGAGCGATGCTCGCTATTGTGCCGGACGCGCCGCCGTTTGCTCGATCCTCGCCGGATCCGTCGACTGCCTGATCACCCGCCCGAGAAGCGCGACCGAGGCGCCCGAGACGACGAGCGGAGCGGCGGCACAGAGGTAGAGTCCCGTCACCGGCAGTTGAGCGGCGATCAGGATGCCGCCGGCCAGCGGCCCGATGACCGATCCGATGCGACCGATGCCGAAGGCCCAGCCCACCCCGGTCGAACGGACGAAGGTCGGGTAGCACAGGCCGGCGATGGCGTTGAGGCCGATCTGCCCGCCGCCGGCAAAGAATCCGGCGACGAACAGCAGCGCCATCAGCGCCGGCTCCGACGTGCCGAGCAGGCCGACCGCAGCCACGCTCGGGACGGCGCAGGCGAACGCCAGCACCACGGCGCGGATGCCGAGCCAGTCGAGGAGCCGGCCGATCAGCAGGCTGCCGAGGGCGCCGCCCATCTGGAACATGGCGCCGATGACGGCGGCGCGCTCCGGCGCGATGCCATCGATGGCGAGCAAGGTCGGGGTCCAGCTGATGACGAACAGCAAGGCCATCAGGTTCGCCACGAAGGCCGACCAAAGCAGGAGTGTCACGCCGGCGCGACCATCCTTGAACAGATGGGCCAGCGGCATTCCCGCCTTGGCCTCCTCGGTCGAGATGAACCGGGCGCCCGGCGGCAGTGGCAAGTCCGGCCGAAGCCTGGCCAATACCGCCCGGATCCGCGGCTGCGCCGGATCGCGTGCCGCCAGATACCGGATCGATTCCGGCAGCAGCGCGATGATGGGCACGAGCAGCACCAGCGGCAGGATGCCGCCGACGATGAAGACGGCCGGCCACCCATAATGCGGCAGCAACCACCCGGCCACCCAGCCCGGCGCGGCACCACCCATGCTGTAGCCGACGAACATCACCCCGATGCCCACCGCGCGGGCGCGGGCCGGCGCATATTCGGTGTTGAGGGCGATCATGTTCGGAATGGCGCCGCCCATCCCGACGCCGGCCGCAAAGCGCACGATCACCAGCATCGTTAGCGAGGTCGAGGCCGCCGCGGCGAGCGTCAGGGCACCAAACAGCAGGACGCCGGCGATGACCAGCCACTTGCGTCCGAAGCGATCGCCCAGATCGCCGAGCAGGAAGGCGCCCGCCATGAAGCCCATCAAGCCGGCGCTGATGGTGGCGCCGAACTGCGCCTTCCCGACGCCGAACTCATGCATCAGTGCCGGGGCGACATAGCCCAGCAGGTTGAGGTCGTAGCCGTCCAGGAACATCACCAGGATGCCCAGCACCGCGACGATCATACGGACGGGATTGCGCCGCTGGCCGTCGATCGCGGCCCCGACGTCGATCGACGGGATCATGGCCGGTTCTCCTGATGGGCGGCTTGAGCGGGCCGGTCGACGCCGCCGGCAATGCCGAACAGCCGGGCGGCGTTGCCGCCGAGGATCGCGCGCTCGTCCTCCCGGCCGAGTGCCAGGCGTTCGACATGCCCGGCATCCGCGTCGATATAGGGATAGTCCGTGCCGAACAGCAACCGCTCCGGCCCGACAACCGCGCAGGCGAGGCGCAAGGCGTGCTCGGAGAAGGCGCACGTGTCGAAATAGAGATTGCGCACGAAGGTGCTGGGTAGCCGCGTGATGTCGCGACGGCAGTCCGGGAAGATCCGATAGCCGTTGTCGAGCCTATCCAGCAGCACGAGCAGCGCCGCCCCGGTATGGGCCACCACATAAGGGAAGTCCGGATACCGCTCGAAGATGCCGCCATAGATCATGCGGGTGAGCGCGGTGGTGGTCTCGTACATGAAGCCGACCCGGATCGGCAGCTCGTATTCGTCGAGCCCGCTCGTATTCTCCGGGTACATCGGATGCTCGACGACCGGGATCCGCAGCGCGTTCAGCCGGGCCCAGACTGGCTCGAGCACCGGATGGTTCAAGGGCAGACCGCCGATGTTCGAGCCCATGGCGATGCCGGCGAACTGGCCATGGCTCCGCACCCGCTCCAACTCGTCGAGCGCGGCCGGCACGTCGGCGAGCGGCAGGCAGCACAAGCCGCGCAGCCGATCGGGCGCCCGCTCGCAACGGCCGAGCAGGCCGTCGTTGAAGGCGCGTGCGAGCGCCGGCTGCCTCGCCGGCTCGAACGCATGCACGTTGGGCGCCGACAGCGACAGGATCCGGATGTCGATCGCCTTCGCGTCCATGTCGCGCAGGCAATGTTCGTCCGAGAACCATTCCGGCCGGGACCACATGTAGGTCGCGGATCCGCGGCGCAGCTCCTGCCGGCCATCGCCGGGATCCCGCACGCTGATTCCCGGCAACCGCTCCAGCTCTCCATAGAACCGGCGGTCGATCTGATGGGCGTGGATGTCGATCCGCATGCGCCAGGCCTTTTCCTCAGTGCGAGCTTTGGCGCAGAGTGCTTGAAGGATCTGATGTCGATCAATCTCGATTGAATGATCGATATATAAGTCGCAGCGCATGAGTGAGAGAGCGTTCGAATGTCGTCACCAAAGCCGCTGAAGCGCCGGCGGCAACCGGCGGCACCCGATCGCGAAGGGCCCGACTACCTGACGCGCGAGGAGGCGCTGCAGGTGCTGGGCGTCAAGGCCTCGACCCTCTACACCTATGTGAGCCGGGGCCTGATCAAGAGCATCGCGGTCGAGGGGTCCCGCGCCCGCCAATTTCTGCGGCACGATGTCGAACGCTTGCGGACGCGCAGCCAGGCGCATTCGGGCGTTGCCGCGCGCGCCGAGGGTGCGATGCGCTGGGGCGAGCCGATCATCACGACCCAGATCACGGAGATCACGCCGGATGGGCCTAATTACCGGGGGCGTTCGGCCATCGAGCTGGCGAGGGCCGGCACGTCGTTCGAGGCGGTCGCGAACTTCCTTTGGTCCGGCGCCATGCCGGACGAGACTCTGTCATGGCGCCCTCACCCGATCTCCATCGTCCCGGATGTCGTGCTCGCCGCGCTTGGCACGCCGATGCCGCCTGCCGATGTGCTCAAGGTCTTCTCGATCATCGTCCTGGCCGTCGGCCTACCGGATCAGGGCCTTACCGAGTTCAGCGACGGCCGAACCGCGGCGGCGAGCCAGCAGATCATCCAGACCCTCGCCGGCTGCTGCGGCTTGCTGCATCCGCCCTACCGGTTCGTCCCACCGGTCGAGGGCGAAAGCGTCGCGGCCCAGATCACGCGTGCATTGGGCGCCGGCACCGACGAGCGGGTTCAGCATCTCGTCAACGCGGCCCTCGTGCTCTGTGCCGATCTCGAGCTCACGCCCGGGACGTTTGCCGCACGGGTCGCAGCCTCGGCCGGATCGGATCTCTACGCCTGCGTCGCTGCCGGCATGAGCGCCCACGCCGGCGTGCTCACCGGGCGCGGCAGCGACAAGGCGGAGGAACTGCTGCTGGACAGCGGCGAAGCGACCTTGCGGCGGAAGCTCGACATGCTCCAGACCTTCGGGCGCAAGCTCTACGGCTTCAACCACCCCTATTTCCCGAAGGGCGACCCGAGAGCCTACATGCTGATCGATCTCGCGCGACGGATCGATCCGCTGCCCGAGCAGGCGCGGCATGCTCTGTGGTTCCTCGAAGAGGCCCGCGAGAGGAGCGCCGCCTATCCCGGCATGGCGGTCGGGCTCGTGACCCTGTCGATGGCGCTCGGGCTGCCGCGACGCTCGGCACTCGCCCTCTGGGCGGTCAGCCGGGCCGCCGGCCAGATCGCCCATGGGCTCGAGCAACGGGTCCAGGGGTTTGTCATGCGGCCGAGGGCAAGGTTCTCAGGCGCGTGACATTCGGCCAATCACCGGTACCAGCGGCGTCATAGGGAGGCGCCGCCGCACACGACGATCTGCTGCCCGGTGATTGCGCCAGCGTCGGGAGAGAGCAGGAACGCCACGAGTGCCGCGACCTCCTCGGGCTGGATGAACCGGCCGATCGGCGGTCGCCGCGGCGGCGACTGGGCCCGTGCCGGATCCAGCAGCATCGGGGTTTCGGTCGCACCGGGAGCGACGACGTTGACGGTGATGCCCCGCGGGGCGAGCTCGATCGCCCAGGATCGCGCCAGGCCGACGAGTGCCGCCTTGGTGGCGGCGTACTGGCTTCGCCCGGCGGCGCCGGCAGCGACGCGGCTGCCGAGCAGCACGATCCGCCCGCCCGTCGGCATGCCCGGCGCCACGACGTCGGCCAGCAGCGACGCGGCGTCGACATGCAGGCGCCACATCGCGGCCCCCGCCTCGCGGTCCAACGCACCGAGCGCCCCGACGCGCAGCACCCCTGCCGCGTGGACCAGGGCATCGATCGGCGGCAGCCCGGCGATCGCGGACCGGACTGCGTCCGCCTGCGCATCCATCAGGTCGAGCCGGCGATGCACGAAGCCCGGCGCCCGCAAGGCGGGTTCGCCGCGGCTCAGCCCGGTGACCGTCCACCCGTCCACCAGCAAGCGCGCGACGATGGCCGCGCCGATGCCGGAGCTCGCGCCCGTGACCAGCGCATGCCGGGGAGTTTGCGATCCGGTCGTCAACGCCCGACCCTCCGGCTAGCGGCCATCGCCATGCCTCACCCAGTCCTCGGCGACGCGCACGTATTTAATGGCTTGCCGGAAGTAGGTGAACGCAATGTGCAGCGCGCCGTCGGGCCCCTGCTTGATCGAGGGATAGGAATATTCGCGATTGAGCTGCTCGCGCGAATTGTTGGTCATGCAATAGCCGTCGCCGACCTCCAGATTGCGCTTCCAGGCCCAGGTCCGTCCGCCGTCCTCGGACAGGGCGAGCGTCATCGGCGCTCGGGGCACGCCCCAGATTGCCTGGCGCTCTCCCGGCTTGGCCTCCGGCTCCTTCAGGTCGGACTCATCCTCGATATCGTCGTAGAGCGAGGCGCGGCGCTCCACGACCCCGTCTGCGTTGGTGTCGTTGAACACCAGTGCCAGATGGCCGTTGGCCAGCCGGGTGAATTGGATCGAGGAGTTGTTGTTCGGCAGGCCGCTTTGGATCGGGGCCGACCAGGTGCGGCCGCGATCGCTGGACCGGCTCAGATAGATGCTGTCCGCCCAGCGGCTGCGGAACAGTGCCAAAAGCGTGCCGTCCCCGAGCTGGGACACGTCCATATGCACGCAGCCGGTGCTTTCCGGCACTTGATGTTCCCGCCAGGTGCGGCCGCCGTCGGAGGAGATTCGGACCGCGCTGGTGTCGTAGCTGCCCACCCATTTCTCGCCGGGCCGGCCATGGCAGTAGAAGATCGGCAGCAGGATGTCGCCATTGTCCAGCACCGTGGGCGGCTGGCGGACGAAGACGCCGGAACGCCCGACGACGTCGAACAGCGTCTCGATGTCACCCCAGGTCCGGCCGTTGTCCGTGGAGATGCGGCGGCGGACGATGGCGGTGTCCTGGTTGCCGGAGATCTGCGCCGTCCACAGGAGCCAGAGCCGTCCGTCCGGCGCCGCAAACAGGATCGGGTTCTGTTCGGAGCGGGTCGGATCGTCGGAAAGCCGCACCGCTTCGGACCAGCGGTCCGCTCCGGCAGCAAGGCGGGAGAAATAGACCGAGATGTCCGGGATGCCCTCCTGGGTGCCGCCGAACCACACGCAGGCGACATCGCCACCCGGCAAAGGCAGGATGTTCGCGGCGTGGTTCTGCACGCACGGCGACGGCAGATAGGCTTCAAGCCGCGTCGGATCGGCGGCGGCCGGGCGGAGGATCCCATCCTTCTCATCGAGCAGGCTCGGCGCGGGCGTGGCGGCGAACGTGGCGGTCATCGCAGGTTTCCTCCCGCAACGTGCCGCGAGGCGACGGCGGCACGGTCCGGCGAGGCAACGGCGCGCTCGATAGCCATCACAAGCAACGGCGTGACGGCGGCGACATACATGTTGTCGATGCCGTACGGATTGCCGAGCAGGTACCAGACGGACGTGGAGACGGCGGCCGCGAGCAGCCCGAGCGTGGCCCCCCTGCCGCTGCGGAACAGCGGCGCGTAGAAGCCGATCACCGCGACGATGGCGATCGAGAGCCTGAGCGCGCGGGTGAAGAAGGAAAGCTTCAGGATTTCCGGAACGAAGAACACGCAGACCAGCGGCAGGAACGCGATGATCAGCGAGATGATCCGGGTCGCCTTCAGCTCCTGCGCCGGTTCGGGCCGGTAGCGAGGGACGTAGAAGTCGCGCATGACCAGTGAGGCGATGGCGAGGGCGACCGTGCTGACGCTCACGAACACCGAGGCGACCAGCGAGGTCGTGACCAGCCCGGCGAGCAGCGGATTCATGCCCTGCAGGAACACCGGCAGCGCGTAGAGGCTGTTCATCGTCGGATGGAGAAATTTGGCGCAGACGCCGATCAATCCCAGCGCGATGCCGAGGGGAAAGCACAGAGCAGCGGAATAGAAGGCGGAGCGTCGCGCATCGTTGGCGCTATGCGCGGACGAGATCGCCTGCATGATGAACTGGGTTGAGAAGATCGCGCCGACGGTGCCGATGGTCCAGGCGACGATCGTCGAGCCGCCGAGGGCGCCATCCCAGGTGAAATATTGCGCGGGCAGGCCATGCACCATCGGGCTGATGCCGCCGGTGGCGTAGAGCGCCACGCCCAGGATCAGAGCGACGCCGATGATTTTGACGGTGCTGTGCAGGATGGTGACATAGGCGACGCCCTTCAACCCGCCGAAGACGTAGTAGAATGTGCTGACCACGGCGATGATGCACATGGCGGCGGGCAGGTTGATCTGGAGCACCGTCGCAATCGCCGCGGCGCCGCTGACGTAGTTGCCGACGTTCACCAGCAGCAGCGCGTAGATCATGATCAACGACACCGTCAGCATGGTCGAGCGGCCGTACTTCTGGGCGATGGCCTGGGAGATCGTGTATTCGCCGGAGTTGTAGAGCCGTTTGACCATGAACAGCCCGAACAGGACGAAGCCGATCGACGCGCCCAGCACCGACCAGCTGGCCGCGAAACCGGAGGTGAAGGCTTCTTGCGCGGTGCCGACGGTCGACTTGGCACCGATGAATTCGCTCATCAGCAGGACGCCGATCACGGCCGGAGGTAGCGAGCGCGAGGCGGTCATGAACTGATCCGCGGTGCGGCTGCGCAGCCGCACCGTCAGCCAGCTCGTGAAGGCGATGTAGACGACCACCATCACAACGATGATGCCGGTGTCGAAGGCGCTGAAGCTGTTCATTGCCGTTTCCTCCCCGGGCCTTGGCGTTATCGTTTTGTCGTTATCGCTAGAGTTCAGCGGCCTCAGCCGCGGTGAGCGGCAGCAGCGGCGGCCGCAAATTGCGCCAGTCTGCGTGGCCGGTGCTGCGGGCAAGCAGCGTCTTGATCGAGGCGATCTGCGCGAATTGGGAGACGCGGGTGCGGGCGGCGACGACGTGTTCCTGGGCGGCGTCGACATCGGCCGCCTTTGCCGGATCTCCATGGTGGCGGAAAATGAACGCCAGGTCGGATGCGACCAGGTTCGACGTCGCCGTGATGCAGCCGGCACCGCCTTGGCGCAGCAGCGGCAGCATCAGCGGGTCGGCGCCGGCCAGCACCGAAAAATTCGGGAAGCGCTCGACCAGGGCGACCATGTTCTTGAGATCCCCGCTCGAATCCTTGATGCCGACGAAAGTGTCGGGATAGCGGGCGCGAAGGCGCTCGATCACCGGGAAGGTGATGGGGACCGCGGAGAACTGCGGAATATGGTAGAGCACGACCTTGAGGCGCGGATCGGCCACGCGCTCGGCGATCTCGGCATAGACCGCGAACAGGCCTTCGTCCGAGATGCCCTTGTAGTAGTAGGGCGGCAGCATCACGACGCGGGTCACGCCGAGCGAAAGCGCGTGCTTGGTCAGATCGATCGTCTCGGACCAGGCGGCGACGCCAGTGCCCGGCAGCAGGCGGTCGGGGGCGATCCCCGCCGCGACGGCGGCCTCGAGCAGCGCCTTGCGCTCGCTGCTCGAAAACGAGTTCGCTTCGCCCGTCGTGCCGAGCAGTGCCACGCCGTCGCAGCCCTGTTCAAGCAGCCGCCGGCAATGGGCGACGAAGGCGGAATGGTCCGGCGCCAGGTCGCGGGTGACCGGAGTGACCGAGGCGCAGAACACGCCGGCAATGGGTAGGTCCATGGATACGACTCCTCAGAGCGCCGCGCGGTAGATGGCCAGGATCTCGGCCGGGCTGATGTCACGGGGGTTGTTGTCGAGCAGACGCCGGATGGCATGGGCTTCGCCCGCCATGGCCTCGAGATCGTCCTCGGGCACGCCATGCCGCGAAAGCCGCATATCGATGCCGAGCGCCTCGCACCACGCCCGGGAGGCCGCACCGACGGCGGTGTCGCTGTCAGCCGAAAGGCCGAGCGCGTTGAGCACCGTCGCCGTCTTGGCGCGCACGGCCGGTGCGTTGAAGGCCAGCACGTGCGGAAAGATCAGCGCGCAGGCGAGCCCGTGCGGGATGTGATGCCGCGTGCCGAGTGGATAGGCGACCGCATGCCCGGCCGTCGTGTTCACCGGCCCGAGGCAGAAGCCGCCGTAGAGCGAGGCGAGCGACAGGCCGGCGCGGGCCTCGCGATCGCCGCCGTCGCGGACGGCCCGGGCGAGAAACCGGCCGACCAGGCAAATGCCTTCGACGGCATAGATATCGATCAGCGGGTGCGCCTTGCGGCTGGTATAGGCCTCGACACAATGCGCCAGCGCGTCGACGCCGGTGGCCGCGGTGACGGCGGCCGGGACGGTGAGCGTCAGCAGCGGGTCGACCACGGCGAGGTCAGCCAGCATGTGCCGGCTCTGGACGGCGAGCTTGTTCTTGGTCGCCGGGTCGGTGACGAGCGACCGGGTTCCGGCTTCGCTGCCGGTACCCGACGTGGTCGGTACCTGCACCAGCGCAGCACCGCGGCCGTTCACTTTCTCCGGCCCCACGACGTCATGGATCGACTGCCCGCTGCCGGGCAGCACCGCCGCCAGCTTCGCGAGATCCATCGCGCTGCCGCCGCCGAAGCCGATCACGACGTCGGGCCGGAACCGCTCGGCCATCGCCAGCAGCGCGTCCAGGTTCGCGATGTCCGGCTCGGCGCGCACGCTGCCGAACACCACCGGATCACCGGGCAATTCCAGCATCTCGACGCGGGCGGCATTGAACGGATCGGCGACGACCAGGGGCCGGGCGCAGCCGCGGGCACGGACGAAGGCGCCGACCTCACCGACAAGCCCGGGGCCGAACTTGATCGAGGGCGGCCGCTCGATCCCGATGGCGGTCAAGAGCCCGCTCATGCCGCGTGCGCCCCGATGCCGGCACCGGCGAGGCGAGAGGCATATTCGATCGCCTCCACCAGGCTCTGCTCGTTGGCGATACCCTGGCCGGCAATGTCGAAGGCGGTGCCGTGGTCGACGGAGGTGCGGATGATCGGCAAGCCGAGCGTAATGTTGACGCCGGAGAGGTCGTTCCACTTGCCGGTCGCCGGATCGACCTCGAAACCGAGCAGCTTGACCGGGATATGGCCTTGGTCGTGGTAATTCGCGATGACCGCGTCATACTGTCCGGCACGCAGCTTCACGAACACCGTGTCGCCCGGCACGGGACCGACGACCTCCAAGCCGCGCGCGACGGCGTCGGCGATGACCGGCCCGGCGACGTCGATGTCGTGCCGCCCGAACAACCCGCCCTCCCCGGCATGGGGGTTGAGTGCCGCGACCGCGATGCGGGCACGGCCCGTGCCGAGGCGGCGTAGCGCATCATGCGTGAGCTCGATCACCCGGCGAAGCCGCTCCGGCGTCACCCGCTTCGGCACGTCCTCGAGCGCGATGTGCGTCGTGAGGTGGCTCACCCGCATATTGCCGTGCGCCAGCATCATGCAGGAGCCCTTCACGCCCGTAAGCTCGGCCAGCATCTCGGTGTGGCCCGGGTAATGATAGCCCGCCTTGTTCAGCGCCTCCTTGTTGAGCGGCGCCGTAACGATGGCGCCGACCCGGCCGGACTGCGCCAGCCGAACGCCGCGCTCGACGGCGAGAAAGGCGAAGCGGCCACCATCCGCGGACAGTTGGCCGGGCAGGATCGGCTCGCCCTCCGGTCCGGCCTGCAGGGCGCAGAGCGCCGGCCAAGCCGTGTCCGCCTCGGCGACTTCGGGGATCTGCAGTTGCGGCGTGAACTGGCACCTCGCCTGCTCCAGCGCCTTGGCGCTGCCGATCACGACCAGTTGCAGCTCCCCCGCCTCGATCTGCGGGCGCAGCCGGGCGGCCGCCTTGACGATGATCTCGGGACCGATTCCGGCGGGATCACCCATGGTGATCGCGAGAGGGCGAGGGGCAGGCATCAGGACGTCCTTTCTATTTCAGTGTCGGCACTGCATGGCAGGACGCCGAGCAGCAGGTCGCGCAGCAAGGTAGGGGGGCCGAACGCCCCGGATTTGGAGACGACGGTGACGCCGTCCCATGGTCCGCCGCGCAGGATGGAGCGCGGCAGGCCAGGGACGATGCGTCCCTGCAGTTCGAGCCCGTAGGCGCCAAGCGAAAGACACAGCCCCCGCAGCGTCTCGCCGCCGGCGACGAGCAGCGTGCCGGGCGGCGGCATCTCCCGGGCCAGCCGGCTGAGCTCGATGCCGATGCGGGATGCCGCTGCCTCGCGGGCAAGGCCGCCGGGCAGGTCGAGACTGGCGAGTACGCGGCCGTGGGTTCGGAGCCTCGCCGCGAGCATCGCCGCCTGCGCGGCGCTGCCGTCCGGCAACCGAACCCAGTCGGCGCCGCAGGCGGCGAGCTGCCGCGCGGTCACGGCCTGGTCGGAGCCGAACAGGCCGAGGAGCGGCAGTGGCAAAGGACTGCAGGCTTCGGCCGGCACCTCATGGGCGAGCGCCTGGGCCAGGCCGCCCGTCCCCATCCACAGCACGGGGCCGGGCGCCGCCCGCCCGAGTGCGGCCACACGACGCAAATCCGCATCCGTGTCCGCATCGAATACCGAGATGCCCGGGGGAAGCGGCTCGTCGAGGCGGCCGCGGTGAACGGGCACGCCTTCGGCCTGGAGGCGCGCCACGATGTCGCCGTCGCGGATCGGCGACCAGCGTCCCTCGGCATCTCGCACATGCTGCCTGCCACCGCGCGTCGCCCGGCCTTGGTATGGAAAGGCCGGCGCCAGCACCGCCCGCTCCCAGCCGCCCGCGCGAAAGCAGGCCGCCGCCTCCAGCAGGGTCGGGCCGCGCAGGAGGCTGTCGATCTTCTTGTAGGCGATTGCGGCGCCGGTCAGCGCGTCCGACAGCCTGGCCACGATCGTCGTCGAGGCGGCCGCGTCGAGTTCCCGCGTGCCGCTGTCGAGTGCCGCGTTTGCGGGCAGCGCGGCCGGCAAGGCCCCGTGCCAAAAGGCGAGCATCGGACGACCGCCGGCCAGGCCGACGAGCTCGGCCGCCGTGTCGAGCGCGCCGGTCAGGTCGTCGGCAAGCAGACGGATCGTGCGAGCCATGCCGGGCCTAGCGCATCGAAGCGACGCCGATGGCGCCGGCGGAATGGCGAACCGCGTCGGTGAGCTGCTGGGCCACATGCAAGACTTCCGGCTTCGCCAGGGCGACGAACTCGTCGAGCGCCATGCGGCCGGCGTCGATCGTGAAGCTCACCCCGGCGAGCGGCGTACCGGACGCGTCCAGCACCGGCGCGGCGATGGTGCGCAGGCCGTAGGCGTTTTCGCCATCGGAGACGGCGTAACCTTGGCTGCGCACCTGGCGCAGCCGGTCCAGCAGCGCGTCGAGATCGGTAAGCGTCCGCTCGGAAAGCTTCACCCGCTCGGCGCTCTCGAGAATCTCGACTTGCCGCGCCTCGGGCAGGAAGGCGAGTTGGGCATGGCCGAGCGCGGCACCGTAGGCCCGGATGCGACGCCCCGGGCGGCGATCCACGTCGTGGCGCCCGGCGCCCGCATCGACCCGCTCGAGATAGACGACGTCCGGGCCATCAAGCGTGCCGAGCGATCCGGAATCGGCGATGGACGGCACGCGCTCGCGCAGCAGGGGCGCCGCATGCGTCCTCAGGTCCTGGCAGGACAGCGCGAGAAAGCCCAGCTCGAGGCATTTGAGGCCGAGCCGGAAACGCTTGGTGCCCGGCACCGGGCAGATATAGCCGAGCGAAACCAGGGTATGGACGAGCCGAAAGGCGGTGCCCCGATCCAGGCCGGCGCGCCCCGCGACGTCGGTGATGGTGAGCTCAGGGACTGCAGGATCGAACGTCCGCAGGACGGCAAACACCTTTGCCGCCGACTGCACGAGATTCTTCGCGTTTTCCACGCCCGCCATCGCGGCACCTCCCAGATCCGAGTCTTGTTGTTTGTTCGGAATCCGAACTTTTGTTCGGAATATGAATAACCCGGGTGTGGCAGAAATGTCAAGCGCTCTCGATCGACCGGGTGCCGCGTGACTTGGCCGTCGGCGAATTGTCGCGGCCGGGGCTCCGCCGCGGCCGTCAGGCGGCGGCCGGCGCCCCTTTCGAGCACTTCGTTCAGTTCACAACATCCTGGAGGTGCGCTTGCGCGAGGGCGCAGCGGCGGCCTAAACGTAGAGATCGAAGTGAGCCTTTTCCGTACCAAGGATGGTGTCATGTATCCTGCTGTTCAGCTTTTGATCGATGGCAAGTGGGGCCCGAGCCAGTCGGGCAAGACCCTCGACGTTCCGAACCCGGCGACCGGCGAGGTGAACGGCACCGTCGCGCATGCCGACATCCCCGATCTCGACCGCGCGCTCGCCGCCGCCCAGAAGGGCTTCGAGACCTGGCGCCGCATGTCGGCCTATGACCGCAGCAAGATCATGCGCAAGGCGGCCGAGATCCTGCGCACCCGCGTCGACGAGATCGGCCGCATCATGACGCTCGAGCAGGGCAAGCCCTACGCCGAGGCCAAGGGCGAGACCGCCTTCTCCGCCGACATCATCGAATGGTTCGCCGAGGAGGCCCGCCGCGCCTATGGCCGCGTCGTGCCGAGCCGTTCCGAGAACGTCATGCAGCTGGTGATCAAGGAGCCGGTCGGCCCGGTCGCCGCCTTCACGCCCTGGAACTTCCCGATCAACCAGGCCAACCGCAAGATCTGCGGCGCGCTCGCGGCCGGCTGCTCGATCATCGTCAAGGGCCCGGAAGAGACGCCGGGCTCGCTCGCGGCCTATGCGCAATGCTGGCTCGATGCCGGCCTGCCGGCGGGCGTGCTCAACCTGGTGTTCGGCGTGCCGGCGACGATCAGCGAGTATCTGATCCCGCATCCGATCATCAAGAAGATCTCGTTCACCGGCTCGACCCCGGTCGGCAAGCATCTGGCGGCACTCGCCGGCGCCCATATGAAGCGGGTGACGATGGAACTCGGCGGCCACGCGCCGTCGATGGTGTTCGACGATGCCAACATCGACACCGCCGTCGCCGTTCTGGGCGCCAACAAGTTCCGCAATGCCGGCCAGGTCTGCGTCGCCCCCACCCGCTTCCTGGTGCAGGACGCGGTGCATGACGAGTTCGTCGAGAAGCTCGTCGGCCACGCGAAGAAGATCAAGGTCGGCAACGGCCTGGAGCAGGGCACCACCATGGGCCCGCTCGCCAACCCGCGACGCATCCCGGCCATGGAGACGCTCATCAACGACGCGGTCGCCAAGGGTGCCACGATCGCCACCGGCGGCAAGCGCATCGGCAATGTCGGCAATTTCTTCGAGCCGACCGTGCTGACCGGCATGACCACCGACATGCGTGCGATGAACGACGAGCCGTTCGGCCCGCTGGCGCTGGTCAGCCGCTTCTCGACCATCGACGAGGTGATCGCCGAGGCCAATCGCCTCGACTTCGGCCTGGCGGCCTATGCCTACACCTCGTCCCAGAAGACGCTGCAGACGCTGACGGCCCGCGTCGAGGTCGGCATGCTGTCGGTCAACCATCACGGCATCGCGCTGCCGGAAGTGCCGTTCGGCGGCATCAAGGACAGCGGCTACGGCTCGGAGGGCGGTACCGAGGCGATCGAGGCCTATCTCAACACCAAGATGGTCTCGGCCGCGGCGATCTGACCGCAGCGAGGGGGAGGCGTGCGCAGCGCGCCTCCCCTCCTGTTACCCTGGATAGAAGCCCGCGGTCACTGGCCCGGGGCTGACATTTCACCGATCGGGTCGCGGTTTCGGAGAAGCCTAGATCGGGTTGGACGCGGTCGCGGGCGGTGTGGCGAATACGATGCCGGCGGCGGCGAACTGCTCGATGATGCCGCGCAGCGCCTGGCGCCGCAGCAGCGAGGGTCGGATCGGCCGGGCCGTGAACTTGCAGCGGATCATGATCGCCGCCCGGGTCACGTCGGCGACGCCCTGCATCTTCAGCGGCTGGATGAACTCCTGGCCGATCTCCGGATCCTCGAGCAGTGTCTCGCCCAGCCGCTTCAGGGTCTTGCGCACCAGCTCGAGGTCGTTGTCCGGCGCAATATGCAGGTTGAACTTGATGATCGCCCAGTCGCGGCTGCTGTTCGTCACCGCCTGGATCTGGCCGAATGGGATGGTATGAACCTGGCCGTTCTGGTGCCTGAGCCGGACCGAGCGGATCGAGATCGCCTCGACCGTGCCCTTGAGCCGGCCGGTATCGATGTATTCGCCCAGGCGGAAGGCATCGTCGATCAGGAAGAACAGGCCGGCAATGACGTCGCGCACCAGCGCCTGGGCGCCGAAGCCGAGGGCGATGCCGACGACGCCGGCACCGGCCAGGAGCGGGCCGACATCGACGCCCAAGTCGCCCAGCGCCAGGACGGCGCCTAGGAAGAAGATCGCGATCGCCAGCACGTTGCGGATGAGCGGCAGCAGGGTCGCGAGCCGCGTCATGCCGGTGTCGGTCATCCCCTCCTCGGCCAGGCCGGGGGTCTGCGAGGGCGAGCGCTCGCGCAGGAAGCCGTCGATGGCGCTCCAGGCCGCCCAGGCAACGGCGAGCGTGGCGCTCGCCCGGAACAGCGGGCGCAGCAGCGCCGCGACGCCGGCGGCCTCAGGGTCGAGCAGGTCGAAGCCCCAGAGTGTTGCGAGCCAGGCGAGGCCACCGATCAGCACGACCATGTTGACCGCATGGTTAAGCACCCGATGCCACCAGGCGTCGGAGCGCTCGGCCTGGTAATCGGCGATGAAGCGATGCTTGGCCGCCCAGGCAAGCGCCATGCCGATGATCACGGACTGCAGCGCGGAGGCTGCCCGGCCGGCCTCGACATTGTTGGTGACGGCATATTGCTCGAGCGCGAACCCCATCACCGTGATCGAGAGGATGATAAACAGCCAGTGCCAGAGGGCTGCGAGCCAACGCCTGAGCAGCCCGGGCGCCCTGCCGCCGACGCCCAGGATCACGCCCGCCACGATCGACCGCAGGTCAAGGGCCATCGCCACCCGATAAGGCAAGATGATCAGGCTCAGGCCGAGCGCCGCGTCGAGCGCCAGGTCGGCATCGCCGAGCCGGCCGACCAGCCAGACCGACGGCACGAAGAACATGGCATAGGAAAGATAGAGCCGAATCCAGCGGTTCACCCGGCGCGCGGCGGCATCGTCCAGGGGCAGCGGCCGTGCCGAAGCATCGGACGGGGCAACGAACAGGACGAGCAAGGCCACGGCGATGCGCAAGACGATGGCACTCCCCGTCACCTGGCCGGCGGTGTCGCGCAGCAGGGATGGCGCTGCCGGCAGCAATCCTTCGCCGAGCTTGAGCGCCAGCACGAAGACCGCGACGCCCGCGGCGAGCGACGCCAGATGCCGCGCGAAAGCGGTCGGCAACTGCGGTGCTTCCGCCCTCATTCGGCAGATGCGCCGCGCCACCCGCTCGAGTGCCATGCTCCCGAGCACGATCGTGATCAGGAGCGGCCAGAAACGGGCTGCCGGCCGCCCGGCTTCGGCGACCGCGTCGTGCCAGCGGCTCGGCAGGTCGAGGAGCATTGGCGCCTTCGGCACGGCAGTCCGCAAGCGGCTCCAGATTTGGCGCGCAAACGGCTCGGCAGGTTCCGCGATGGCGCCCGGCTTTGCCGCGGCTCCCCTGCTCTCGAGCTCGACCAGAATGCCGCGCACCTGATCGGCGCTCATGCCCGTCGGCAACTGCAGCACGATTGCGGGCTCGGCCGCCACCGCCGGCAGCGCCGCCTGCATCAGGAGAAGGATCGCGAGGCCACGCGCGATACCACCGAGCAATAGATCCTCCTTGCTAAGTTGCGGGCCCCGAGCCCGCCGATGCCGCATTGCTCGACATGCGACGACGAACCGTCTCCGCCAGGGCGCGGAGCTCGTGTGCCGCCACGCCGTCCCGGCGCATGAGCAGCCGCACGATCGGCTCGTCCAGCAGATCGTCCAGGCTTACTTCGCGATCCATGCTAGCCGCACTGCTATGGCCCAGCCGCAAAGCGAGCCGGGCCACTCCGCTTCGCCTATTGCATGAACCAGCCGTGGCTCACGACCAGTGATTGGCCGGTCAATGCATTGGAACCGAAGCCGGCGAAGAACAGTGCCGCCTGCGCCACGTCGTCCACGGTCGTGAATTCGCCGTCGACGGTTTCCTTGAGCATGACGTTCCTGACGACCTCGGCCTCGGTGATGCCGAGCTCCCTGGCTTGCTCCGGGATCTGCTTGTCGACCAGCGGCGTGCGCACGAAGCCGGGGCAGATGACGTTGGCCCTGACGCCGTGCTTGGCACCTTCCTTGGCGACGACCTTGGCGAGGCCGATCAGGCCATGCTTGGCGGTCACATAGGGCGCCTTGAGCGCGGAGGCCTCCTTGGAGTGGACCGAGCCCATGTAGATGATGCTGCCGCCGCGGCCGCCCTTGTACATCTCGCGCAATGCCGCGCGCGTGGTCAGAAAGGCGCCGTCGAGATGAATGGCGAGCAGCTGCCGCCATTTGGCAAAGTCGAACGCGTCGACCGGCGCCACGGTCTGGATGCCGGCGTTGCTGACGAGGATGTCGATACCGCCGAACGCCGCGACGGCCGTGGCCATGCCGGCGTCGACCTGGTCCTCCTTCGTCACGTCCATCGCGACGCCGATGGCGCGCTTTTCCGTGCCGCCGATCTCGGCCGCGGTGGCTTCGGCGGCAGCCTGGTTCAGATCGGCGATTACGACCTTGGCACCTTCGTGCGCGAAGAGCTTGGCGATTTCCTTGCCGATGCCGCTGGCGGCACCGGTGACGACCGCAACTTTGTTCTCGAGACGCATGGGTAGAGCTCTTTCCGAATGGGCAGGATGAGGGCGGTTCGCTCAGGCCAGGTAGTCGTGCACGACGGTGCCGAGACCGAGCGTCAGATCGGCGATGATGTGCGTCGCGGAGACGATCTCCAGGACCGGCAGTTCGGCGACCGGGGCCAGCGCGTGCGGCTCCAGCGAGAGCGCACCCGGGCCGGTCCACGCGCCCTTCAGGTTGATGTCCAGCAGGCGATACTCGACCAGCTCGCAAATGCGCGGGCTGCTGTCGACATGCGGGATGATCTTGAGCAGGAAGTTCGGCGCTTCGAGCGATGCACGCACGGCATCGAGATCGGCGGCACGATGCTTGTAGCCCATGGTCGCGGTCGCGACGCGCAGCGGACCGTAGCCGAGCGTGCCGACCAGCGTGTCGACTTCCTTGCGCAGGCTGGGACTGGCCAGCTTCTTGGGGAAGCCCCAGATTTCGCGACCGCCGGCAATCGGCCCCTCGTCATTGAGGAACATGCAATGGGTGTAGGCGCCTTTGCGGCCCCTGAAGGTTACGGGGATCACTTGCCCGCTTTCGGTGTAGTCGCCGAAACCGGTCGAGTCCGGCATGCGGATGAACTCGTATTTCACCAGCGGCTCGTCGATCTCGAGCGGCTCCGGAACCAAGGCGCGCAGCTTCGCCGGATCGGTGCGATACGTGACGATCAGATATTCGCGGTCGAAAAACCGATAAGGACCAGGCGGATAGGCTGGACTCGTCAGCGGCATCGCGAATGCTCGTTCGCGAATTTCCCGTACTCTCATGACAGATGACCCTTTCGGGGAATTTATTCCCGGCCGTCGACGGCCAGATCGAAGGTGAAGATCCCGTCGAGCGTGCTGGGCCGCCGCAGAACCTCGGGATGACGCAATGTGCGGATCGCGTCGTGGTAGCCGGCGCTCCAATGCTCCTCCATCGCCAGCCGCGAGAACTCGTAGTCCTTCGAATGGCCCTCGAAGCTCTTGGCGCGATGAATGAGATGGATGATGTTGCAGACGCTGAGGCCGGCTGCGTCCTCGATCAGCCGCATCTCAGGGCCGGACTTTAGCTCGGACGGCACCCGGTCGAGCAGGGACGCCAGCGCCGACCCGAGCTTTCGACGACGACGGATCGTGTTGGTCGCAGCGCGCGTCCGGCTGGAGAACTGGATCTCCTTCTCCCGCGTCATGACGTCGGCGATCGAGGTCGGGTATTCCCCCTGCGCGCTCCAGAGATCGATCTGGAAGATCAGCATGTCCTCGCGCCCCTCGCGCTCGGCCACCCATTCGAGCGGCGTGTTCGACACGAGCCCGCCGTCCCAATAATGCTCGCCGTCGATCTCGACGGCGGGGAAGCCGGGGGGTAACGCGCCGCTCGCCATGATGTGCTGCGGGCCGATGTGATGCGTGCGGGCGTTGAAATAGGCGAAGTTGCCGGTGCGCACATTGACCGCGCCGACGCTGAATCGCATGTGCCCCGCATTGATGCGATCGAAGTCGACCAACCGTTCCAGCGTCTCGCGCAGTGGCGAGGTATCGTAGTAGCTGGTGGATTCAGGCGTGCCGAGCGGATGCAGCCACGGGCTCGGCTGGCGCGGCTTGAAGAAGCCGGGTGCCCCGTTCATGAGCGCGTTGGCGGCCGCCATCTGGCTGAAGGCACCCCGCGCCAGATCCCCGCGCACCATGGTAGGCGCAATCCCGCCGAACCAGGCACCGCCCGGATTGGCCGTGATCAGCTCCCAGAATTCGCGCAGCCGGGCGACGCGCTGCTCCGGCGGATTGCCGGCGATGAGCGCCGCGTTGATCGCGCCGATCGAGATGCCCGCCACCCAGTCGGGGTGGAGGCCGGCTTCCGCGAGCCCCTGGTACACGCCGCCCTGATAGGCGCCGAGGGCGCCACCACCCTGCAGCACCAGAGCCACGCAATCGAACGGCGGCCGTTCGCCGATGCGGTGCGTCTTGGTCTTGCTTGCCGTGGCTTTCAGGACGTTCCGCGGCATCATTTGTGTCATGTCCGTACCCTTGTCTTCGCGCGACGGTGAGACGCCTCGCGCGGAGGCGATCGCCGTGATCCAACGGCACGCCCCCACGCGAAGCGGGATCTTGAAGGCTGGTCCTAGAGTTCGGTGACGCGCTCGGGATTGGCCGATGCCAGGGCCGCGTCACGCTCGGGCCGCGGCGGATAGATCCAGACCGTATTGATGTCGCGCTTCATCTTCTTTGCCTCGGCGCCGACCAGCTCCACCTCGCGGTTCCAGCCGAGCGTGAAGATCGCCCCGGCGGCACCCAGGTCGAGACACGTCGCATAGGCTTCCTGGTGATAGGGCATGGTCGACACGCCCAGCAGCTCCGCCGCCGCATTGTTGCCGGCAAAGGCGCCGAGCCGCGTCGCATGCTGGCACGACATGAGGGCGTAGTTGCCCGCATCGTCGCACGCGGCCTGAGCGGCGTCGCCGGTGGCGAAGACGCCCGGCACCTCAGGAACCCTGAGTGCCCGGTCGACCAGCAGCCGGCCGAAATTGTCGCGCGCCGCCGGAATCTGCGCGGTGAGGGGTGCTGCGCGCATGCCCGCCGCCCAGATCACGGTGGCGCTGGCGATGCGCTCGCCGCTGCTGAGCGTGACGCCGGTTTCATCCAGCGCCTCGACACCGGCGCCGAGCCGGGTCTCGATACCGAGCTGCCGCAACGCGTCCTCGATCAGCGGGCGCGCATTGGGGCCGATATCCGGGGCGATCACGCGGCTACGGTCGACGATCACCACCCGGATCTTGGCATCGCCGCCGAGGATGGCGCGCAACCGCGCCGGCATTTCCGTTGCCGCCTCGATGCCGGTGAAGCCGCCACCGGCAACGACAACCGTGTCGCGCGCCGGCGACGCCGGCCGATCGGCGAGCGCATGGAGATGGCGGTCGAGTGCCACGGCATCCTCAAGCTGATCCACGCTGAAGCCGTGCTCGGCCAGGCCAGGAATCTCCGGGCGGAACAGCCGGCTGCCGGAGGCCAGGACCAGCCGATCGTAGCGCAGCGCGCTGGGCGAGCCCTCGGGCGCTTCGATCTCGACCGACCGTGCCTTGGTGTCGATCGACGTGACGCCGCCCCGCACGTAGCGGACCTCGATCGCCTCGAACACCGGCTCGAGCGGTGCCGTCATCGTCTCGGGCTGAGGCTCATAGAGCCGCGGGCGGACGACGAGGGTCGGCTCGGGTGCTACGACCACGATCTCGAGCGCCTCTGGCGAAATTCCATTAAGATCGCGCAGGCGGGCGGCCGAGAGGGCCGCATACATGCCGGCAAAGCCGGCGCCGATGATGACGAGTCGCTGTTGCATGACTGAGGTCTCCACGGCATGCGATCGACATGCCGGCGCCTGGAGCTGCCGGATGTCATGAATGCTGCCTTTCGCGGCGTTTCGGGAACGCGGCGAAGATCGCGCAATTCGGCGCCCCGCCGTCACTGTGCCGACCGCGGCGTCAGGCTCGCCAAATGGCAGGAAAAACTCGCCCTCGGCATAGCTTGACAGCTCGCGCAGCGAGCAGGCTGCGGCCGGGCGTTACGCCCTGGCCCAAGCGGCGCCGGGCAGCGAAAACCGGAAAAGCGCGCCGCCATCCGGATGATTCGACGCGTTGATCATGCCGCCATGCGCCGCGATGATCGATTGGCAGATGGCAAGACCGATGCCCATGCCTTCGTCCTTGGTGGTGAAGAAGCTATCGAAGACACGCTCCAGATTGGCGGCGGCGATTCCGGGACCGCCGTCGTGGATGGCGAAAATGACCGCACCGTCCCCGTGCATGGTGGTGCTCAGATCGATTCGCCTGCCCGGCCCGCCGCTCTGCGCCTGCACGGCATTGAGAATCAGATTGACGATCACCTGCTGGAGCTGGACCCGGTCCCCGAATGTTTTTGGGACGTCCCGCTCGAGCTGGACGGACAGGTCGATGGCACGTGATTCGATCTCATGGCGGAGAAACAGCACCGCCTCGTGGACGACTTCGTTGAGATCGAGCGACACCCTTTCCGGCGCGCGCCGAGCCGCCATCCCGCGGATGCGCTGAACAATGTCACTCGCATGTCGCGCACCTTCCGCGATCCGTGCCGTGAGCTGGCCGACCTTGGTCAGATTAGGCTCATCGCGCGACAGCCAGCGCTGGCTGGTCTCGGCGTTGGTGACGATCGCGGAGAGCGGCTGATTGACCTCGTGCGCGATCGAGGTCGCCAGCTCGCCGAGCATCGAGACACGCGCCGCGCGTGAATAGTCAGCCTGGAGCTGACGCAGCTGCGCCTCGGTTTGAAGCCTGTCGGTGACATCCTCCAGGGCAATGATGGCCACATCGAGCAGTTCAGGCGGCGTCGGATAGGTCACCGAGAGCGTGACATCGCGGAGCCGGCCGTCGAAGGTGCGCAGCTTCATGGTTTCGGCATGATGGCGCTGGCCGTTGAAATGGGCAGTGATCACTCGCCTGGCGGTTTCGGGGGAAGCCGCGAAGAGATAGTCGACCGGGCCGATGAGAAGATCAGCGCCATCGACCGAGAACAGTTTTACCGCGGCTCGATTGGCGTCGGTTACCCGGATAATGTCCCTGGAGTGGCTGACCAGTTCCGGGACGTCGTCGAGATACGAGCGGATATCAGTGATGCCTTCGAGCCGTAGCCTGTCGAAGATCGCCCTCATGGGTGTTGAGTCCACCTGCAACAGGGCGAAAGGCAAATGGTGGATGAGCTTGCGGAAGCGCGCTTCGGAGGCGTGGACTGCCCATAACGAGCGGTCGTCGACCAACCTGCCGCGGACAGATAGGAACACGATGTCGGGGATTGTGCCGTCATCGGCGGTCGATATGCTGATTACAGCGTCGGCAAAGAGCAGCGATGTGATCTCGCGAGTCCGAGCGGCGCGGGGCGGATAATCGGCAACGGCGGCCACCACGAGTTCCGCCAGGATCGGCCAGCTCTCGGGCGGCCAATAGGCAGTAACCGGCTGGCCGATCATGCGTCGGCGCCCCGCAAGGGGCCCGACGAGGTGCACGACCTCCTGGTCGACGTCGGCGATGCGGATGTCGGCGAGCAATGCCTCGATCCAGTTGGCGGGTCCGGTCCCCTCAGCGATCGACGCAATCACGGGACGCGCGTCCGACACATCGAGCGCCCACCGGACCGTCGTCTCGTCATGCATCGCCGCACAACCCGCGTCGCCGGCACGCGGCAGTAGAGATCCTCGGAGGAGGACGCCATTCTTCCCCCCGATCCCAACCTTCGGAGGGGATACCACCGTCATGCTATTCTCCCTGCGCTCCATGGGCGTTGCCAGCGTCGCGGCGGCCCAGTGCCAGCCGCAGCGCAGCGAGCAGCGCTCCGTTGGCGACCGGCTTGGTGAACCAGGCCGCCGCCCCGTCCCGCAGGGCCTGTGCGCGCATCGTTTCGTCCCTGGACGAGGTTATGAAGATCACCGGAATCGCGGAGCCGTGCGCGCGCAGCCGCTGCTGCAGCTCGAGCCCGTCGATTTCCGGCATCCGAACATCCGTGATGACGCAGTCGAACCCCTCCGGCGCACCCTCGGCAAGAAGGGATGTTCCACTCTCGAAGGTGCGCGCCGGCAAGCCTTCTACTTCCAGGAGATCGAAAAGCGCCGCGCGCACGGCCACATCGTCATCCACGATCGCGATCAGGAGTGATTTGGACAAGTAAAGGGTCCCCACCGAAGCGGCCGCCGGGGCACATCAGGGTGTCACCCGAACCATGGAGGATCGTAACCATCCCGTGGTCTAGCTCGCGGTCTCCCGAAGCTTGGCAGGAAGCAGGTCCCACGCGCGGATCAACTCGAAGACCGACTTGGCTTCCATCTTCTTCATCACGCGGCTCCGATGGAGCTTAACGGTAACCTCGCTGACGCCGAGCTCGAATGCGATCTGCTTGTTGAGCCGCCCCAGCACGATCCTTTGCAACACCTGGCGCTCGCGCGCGGTCAGGGTCGCGTAGCGATCGGCCAGCCGTTTCGCTATTCGGGCATCAGCGCGTTGCGCACGGTCCTGCTCGACCCCCGCGATCACCGCATCGAGCAGGGTCTGATCCCGGAATGGCTTGGTCAGGAAGTCGACGGCGCCGGCTTTCATCGCCTGAACGGTCATCGGGATATCGCCGTGACCGGTCAGGAATATGATCGGCTTCGTATTGCCCAGGGCCGCGAGATGCTGCTGAAGATCGAGACCGCTCGAGCCGGGCATGCGGACATCGAGCACGAGGCAACCCGGCCGCTCCGGAAGCGCCGCATCCAGGAACTCCCGCGTCGACCCAAAGCAGGTCGCGTCGATGCCGACCGACAGCATGAGTTCCTCGAGCGACGAGCGAACCATCGAATCGTCGTCGACGATGACCACCAGAGGACGATCGTCTTCGACTCTGAGCATCGTCATGACGCGCTGTCCGTGTTCGATGGCGGCGGCGTAGGCGGGCCGAGTTGTCTGGTGAAGTGCCGTGATTGGTCGCGCGTCGTGCCGCGACGTGTCTCACGGAAGCGGCGGCAGTGCTTCCCGGCTCTCGGCATTGATCGTGCCCGCCCATCATCAAGCCTCAATTATCGCTCAGGGCTTTCGGGCGTCTGATTCGCCCAAGAACGACAGCATCGATCGATTGAACATTTCAGGAGCTCGCGCCGGCCCGCTCGACAAACCCTTGGTCCTGCATCGCCGGCAGGGACCGTTCGACTGGGAGAACCTCCCATGGCTGAGATGCCAAAGACGCTGAGGGTGCCGTCATGATGGAAGCAAACAAGGCAAAATGAGCAACACTCTTCATTATTGGAAACCATGGCGTCGGCTGTTCGAACAGCCGACGCCATGACCACGACCTCAATTTCCCAATGGGATCGTCAGGTCCGTCTCGTCCGTGTCCACCACGAACACCGCGAGGAGCTTGGCCGGCTTCGTCTTGCTGGCATTGGCGCTGACGCCGTGGCGGTCGCCGGGCAGCTCGGAGAAGCTCTGCCCGGCCTTGTAGATCGTCACCGGCCCGTCGTTGACCCGGCTGCGGATCGCCCCCTCAAGCACGGTCGCGTAGATGAAGGCGGATCTCGCATGCGTGTGACCCGGCGAATAGCCGCCCGGGCCGTATTCGACGAGCACGCTCTTGATGCTCTTGCCGGGGGCGTTCGGCAACTCGTGCTGGTAGACGAGCGTCACCTTGGCATTCTTCGCCTTCGGCGCATCGGCGAGGGCGCTGCCCAGCGGCAGGGTGGCGAGAAGCAGGAAATAGAGGATACGTTTCACGAGGCCTGGTCCTTCGGTTGGCCAATGCAGGATCAGGCTTTCGTCTGCGAGCGGCGGAGCCATTCGTCGAGACCGATGCGGCCGAGGCGCGCCTCGCCCAGCGGTACGAGCGAGTGCTCTTCGACCCGGCCGCCGAAGTACCGGGCCTCGGGGTCACTCACCACCTCGCGCGGGTCGCCGACCGCCTTCAGATAGCGGGCAACAAATTCGTTGAACGGCGCTCGTTCCGGGCCGGCGATCTCGACGATGCCGTTTCTCGGAGCTGCGAGCGCCACCTCTGCAACGATGACCGCAACGTCGTCCGCCGCGATGGGCTGGAACAGGCCGGGCGAAATCCTGACCCTGGTTCCATCCATACTGGAATCGGCGATGCCGCCGAGGAATTCCATGAACTGGGTCGCGTGGACGATGGTGTAGGGGACGCCGGAGGCCCGGATCAGTTTCTCCTGGGCGACCTTGGCGCGGAAATAGCCGATGTCGGGCGACCGGTCGGCTCCGACGATAGACAGCGCGACATGGTGCCTGACACCCGCTGCGGCCTCCGCCGGGAGAAGGTTGCGGCCGGAGGTCTCGAAGAATTCCAGCACCGCCCTGTCTTCAAACGAGGGCGAATTGGCGAGGTCGATCACCACCTGCGCGCCGGCCAAGGCTTCCTTGAGCCCCTCGCCGGTGATGGTGTTGATGCCGCTCTTGGGCGACGCGGCGATGACCTCGTGGCCGCCCTGACGCAGAATCGCGACGGTCTTCGAGCCGATCAGCCCGGTACCGCCGATGACGACGATCTTCATGATTTTCCTCCCTTGTCGAGCGCTGACGCCCCTCGAAAGCAAGTAAGCAATTACACCCGAACCTCAACGCCCACCGATGGTGCAAATCCGTGAGCAGAGCGCCGCGACCGACGCGATCGATGCGCGCGGAGACTGCCGGCAATCCTGTTGGAAGACTTTGCGGTGGCCGCCAATTGCTGTTGCATTTCGCTTGGTAATTTGTCCAAAAAGGCCTGCAAGCCCGTCGACATCCCGTGGTTCAGAGATCGCGTAGTCGCTCTGCCCGACAAAGATCGACGTGTTATCAATAGCTTGCCTGGACCGGTGGCATCGGCCCCGTTCGCCTGGCCGACACGCCGGTCTCATACGGTGCCCTGGAGCGTGGAAATGCTTTTCGTCTTTGGAGACTGCGCGCTTGATCCGGATCGGCGGAAGCTCACCCGCGGGTCCGAGGTGATTGCGACGGGGCCGCAAGTCTTCGATCTGCTGGTCTACCTGGTGCAGAACCGCGAGCGCGTCGTCAGCAAGGAGGACCTGATCAATGCGGTTTGGGGTGGGCGGATCGTCTCCGAATCAACCATGTCCAGCCATATCAATGCAGTCCGCAAGGCGATCGGCGACAGCGGCGCGGAACAGCGCCTGATCCGAACCTTCGCGCGCAAAGGGCTGCGCTTCGTTGGCGATGTAGTGGAAGCACGATCATCGGACGGCTTCAGCTCACCGAAGGCTGAACCCGCCCAACCGAACGAAGCTCCCGTCCGGGTGCTGGATCTTCCCGGCAAGCCCTCCATTGCGGTCTTGCCGTTCCGGAACCTGAGCGGCGACCCGGAGCAGGAGTACTTCGCCGATGGCGTGGTCGAGGACATTACCGCGGCGCTGTCGCGCATTCGCTGGCTGTTCGTCATCGCGCGCAATTCCAGCTTTACCTATAAGGGCCAGGCGGTGGACGCGAAGCAGGTCGGGCGTGAGCTGGGCGTGCGTTACGTGCTGGAAGGCAGCGTGCGCAAAGCAGAGAACCGGGTGCGCATCACGGGGCAGCTCATCGATGCGACGACCGGGTCGCATCTTTGGGCAGACCGTTTCGAAGGCACCCTGGGCGACATTTTCGAACTGCAGGACCAGATGACCGCGAGCGTCGTGAGCGCGATCGCACCGCAGTTGGAAAGGGCGGAGATCGAGCGCGCGAAGCGCAAGCCGACCGAAAGCCTCGACGCGTACGACTACTACCTCCGCGGCATGACCAACTTGCATAAGGGAACCAGGGAGGCCATCGACGAGGCGCTGCCGTTGTTCCACAGGGCGATGCAGTTCGATCCGGAGTTCGCGTCGGCCTACGCGATGGCGGCATGGTGCCATTTCTGGCGCAAGGTCAACGGTTGGACGACCGATCGCGCGCTGGAGATCGCCGAGGGCACCCGATTGGCCCGTCGGGCCGTGGAACTGGGCAAGGACGATGCGGTCGCCCTCGCTCGAAGCGGCCATGCGCTCGCTCATCTCGTCGGCGACCTCGACAGCGGCATCGCGCTGCTGGAGCGCGCGCTGGCGCTCAACCCGAACCTGGCACCGGCCTGGTTCCTCAGCGGCTTCCTCAGGACGTGGCGGGGTGAATCAGACGTAGCGATCGAGCATTTCACGCGCGCCATGCGCTTCAGTCCGCTCGACCCGGAATTATATCGAATGCAGGCCGGAATGGCGGCCGCGCATATGTTCGCCGGGCGTTTCGACACGGCGTCGTCATGGGCCGAGAAGGCGTTTCGGGATTTGCCGGACTTCATGATGGTGGTCGGCACCATCGCGGCAAGCCATGCGCTTGCCGGCCGAACGGACGAAGCGCGGCGAGCGATGCGCCATTTGCGCGAACTCGATCCGGCGTTGCGTATCTCCAATCTCACGGATTGGCTGCTCATCCACCGATCGGAAGACCTCGCCACCTTCGCGGATGGCCTGCGAAAAGCGGGGCTGCCGGAATGACGGCCGGATGTCGGCTGATGCGGCTTCACTGATCCGGCCGATGATCGATCCGTTGTCTGCTGCGCCCGGGCGTTGCCCAGTCGGCGTCGTTCGGGCAGTACGCGGCCATGTCCGTTCCTCGATCGAGGAGCGGTGCGATGCATTTCCGGGCGGCTGATCGGCCGCCGACAGGCGGGCGAGACGCTCAGTCTTCGGATGAGTCCGTCGCCACGTCGCCGACGACCATCTCTCTCAGCCCCTGCCGAAGCGCGCTCACCTTTCCGGCGCCGTTCAGTTGCGCGAATTGCCGTTGCGCCTCCTGCCAGAGAAGCGAGGCGTCGGCGTGACGGCGGCGCCCTTCTTCGGTGAGCTCGATGAGGCGGCTGCGGCGGTCGGCTGGCGAAGAGTTGACCGAAACCAGGCCGTCGTGCTCCAGAAAGCCGACCATCTTGCCCATCGCCGTCCGTTCGATGTCGAGCCGTTCGGCCAGCGCATTGACCCCGATGCTCCCGAGTTCGTTCAGCGCCGCCAGGGTCTGGAACTGCGTGATGCGCAGGCCCGCGGGCTCGAGATGGGCATCGTAGAAACGGGAGATCTGCCGGGCTGCCTTCCGCATGGTGAAGCAGTTGCACGCGTCGATCCCGAGCGGTTGGTTGACCGGCAGCATTCTCGTTTCCTCACGATGTCCGTTGGGCGGTCGCCCGCGGAGCCTCAGGCAAAGGCCTCGCGATACTTTCCGATGAAAGCCGGCACCGACAACGCCGGCGTGCCGGTGATCTTTTCGACCACGTCGTTCGTGCCCGCGAAGATGCCTTCGCGATAATTCTGGGCGACCTCGACCAGATGCTGCACCAGGAACGGCGGGAACTTGTACAGGTTCTCCATCTTCTGCCGGAATTCCTCGATCGAGGTCGGCGCGTACTCGATCTTGGCCCCCAGCACCTCGCTCATGGCCGCCGCGATCTCGGTATGGTTCAGCTCGACCGGGCCATGGAGGGTATAGATCTTGCCCTCGTGGCCTTTCGGATTGGCCAGGATATGGGCGATGACCCGTCCCTGGTCGTCCGCGCTGATGGGCGCGTGGCGGCCGTTCTCGAACGGGAACTCGATCTTCTTCTTGGTCCAGATCTCCTTGGCGAAATGTGGGTAGACGAGCCAGTCGGCGAAGAAGGTCGGGCGCAGATGCGTCGTCGCGACACCCGACCAGTCGAACACCCGCTCGGACACCCAATGGTCCTGCGCGGCGCGGCTCCTCGATTCCCGCCGGGCCGAGATCTGCGACATGTTGACGATCGCCGCGACGCCCGCCTCCTTGGCAGCCTCGGCGAAATAGGCGGCGGCGCCGATGATGCCCGGTGCGATCGGGTGCAGGAAATAGGCCGACCGGATGCCCTCCATGGCCGTGCGGATCTGGTCGATGCCGGTGAAGTCGCCGACGGCGATGTCGACCCCGCGTTGCCTGAGGGCGGCGGCCGGCTCGCCGTCCGTGCGGACATACGCCCTGATCTTTTTGCCCATCTTGAGCAGTTCGCCGATGGCGGCGCCGCCGGTGCGGCCAGTTGCACCACTCACGAGAATCTCAGCTTCGCTCATAATCACGATCCTTCAGCATACAAGAGCATATGCTCTTATAAGAGTCAAAAAATTAGGAGCATATGCCCTCACTGGAGAGAAGATAGTTGCCGGCCCGCAGCGTGCAAGGGCTCGATAGCGAAAAATCTAAAAAATTTGCCGCCCGGTTTTCTTCGCGCCGACAGACTGCTTTCGCGGCCCCTAGGAAAGGACCATTGGCAAAGGCGCCGGTTTTCCGTCACCTGCCCCAGCGAAGGGCGGCTGTGTGGACCGGCGCGTCCCAGAGACCGCGAAGCTCGTCGTCTATCATCGAGACGGTGAGCGAACAGCCGGCCATCTCGAGTGATGTTACGTAGCTGCCGACGAGCGAGCGCGAAACGGCGATGCCGTGCTTGTCCAGAATTAGGCGTGCGGCGTGGTACATGACGTAAAGCTCCATGGCGGGCGTGCCGCCGAAGCCGTTGACCAGCAGGATCGCCTCGCCGCTCGATCTCTTGCCGAGGCCGGAAAGGACGGCCGACAGCATTTCGTCGGCGAGCGCCTGGGCCGGAGCGAGCCTCACCCGCCGGCGTCCGGGTTCGCCATGAATGCCGACGCCCAACTCGATCTCGTCCTCGCCAATCTCGAAGGTCGGTCGCCCAGCCTCCGGCACGGTGCAACTCGTCAGCGCCACACCCATCGATCGCGTCGCCGCGTTGACTCGCTCGCCCAGCGCCTTCAGCGTTGCAAGGTTCCGCCCCTGCTCGGCCGCAGCGCCAACCAGCTTCTCGACGATCAGCGTCCCGGCGACACCCCGGCGCCCGGTCGAGTAGGTCGAGCTCTCGACCGCGACATCGTCATCTGTCACCACGGTCTCGATCTCCCGCCCCGCCATCTCGCGCGCCATGTCGAAATTCATGATGTCGCCTTCGTAGTTCTTCACGATGAAGAGCAGCCCGGCGCCGCCATCCACGGCATCGACTGCCGCAAGCATCTGATCGGGAGTCGGCGAGGTGAAGACCTGCCCCGGGCAGGCCGCGTCGAGCATGCCGTGGCCGACGAAGCCGGCGTGCAGCGGCTCGTGTCCGCTGCCGCCGCCCGAGATGAGAGCAACCTTGCCGGGTGTCAGCGCGGCCCGGCGGACGAATTTCCGCTCCGCGCCGAGCGCCACGATATCGGCGTGCGCCGCGGCGAAGCCGTCCAGGCTTTCCTGGAGCACGGTCGCCGGCGCGTTGATCAGTTTCTTCATGGCATCCTCCCTGGCCGAACCGTTGCATCGGTCCGTTTCAATGGTCGCCCAGCAACCGGGCGAGGCCGTTGACGAATTCGGCGACCAGCGCCTCAAGCTGTCGATTGCGGTCGTCGCTGCCCAGATCGGGCAGCAGGATCGAATGGGCGCGCATCCGGCGCCCTTCATGCGGGACCTTGCCCCGGCGCGGATGGGCACGATGGTAGAGCTCGAGAAAGTGCCGCTTGTCCTCGGGCGGGAAATGGCAGATCTCGAAGATCGTCTCCAGATGGCGCTGCGGGATCGGCACCGCATAGGCGGGATTGGTGATCTGCGAGATGAAGCTGCGGTTCTTGCCGAGCGCGACGGCCAGCCGCTGCCGCGTGCCGGACGGCCGGTTGTCGAGCACTTGCTGCAGGACGGTCTTGTACGCCGCGACGGCCTCGTTGCCGCGCGCGCTGGTGCTGGCGTCATCCATGATTTGCCCGCTCCCGGTGAACCGCCGCCTTGACGGCCGCGAGCGCACCCGGCGCCACGGACAAGGTGCGGAGGCCGGCCGCGAGCAGCGCCGGCAAATGGGCGGGATCTCCCGCCATGTCGCCGCACAGGCTGACCTCGCGACCGGCGGTGGCGCCGTAGCAGGCGACTTCTCCGATCAGGCGCAGCACGGCGGGGTTCTGGGGGTCGGCGAGCGCCGCCACGGCGTTGCTGTCCCGCGCGCTCGCCGTCGTGTACTGGATCAGATCGTTGCTGCCGATCGAGAAGAAGGCGGCATCGAAGTCCGCGATAGCAAGGGCCGCCGCCGGCACCTCGACCATCATGCCGAGCGGTGGCAGGCGAGCGGCCGTACCGGCGGCCTCGAGCCGGGCGACCTCGGCCGCGAAGAGCGCCCGCGCCGCATCGAGCTCCCGCGGAACCGTGATCATCGGCAGCATGACCTTGAGCGCGCCGTGCATCGCCGCCCGCGCGAGGGCGCGCAGCTGCACCGCGAAGATCTCCGGGCGGGCAAGCGACAACCGGATGCCGCGCACCCCCAGGAACGGGTTCGCTTCCCCCCGCACCGTCAGGCCGGGGATCGGCTTGTCGCCGCCGGCATCGAGCGTCCGGATGGTGACGGGTCGGCCCGCAGCCCATTCGAGGATCCGCCGATAGGCCGCATATTGCCGATCCTCGTCCGGCAGGCCACCAGCGCCATGGAACAGCAGCTCCGTCCGGACGAGGCCGATGCCGTCGCACAGGCCGGGGTCGAGCCCCTCCAGTTCGGCCGGATCGGCGATGTTGATCATGATCGAGATGGGCGTGCCGTCGGCCGTCACGGCCGGTTCGCGGGCCGCCAGGCTGTCGGCCAGACGCGCGGCGGCAGCGGCCGCGCGGCGGCCGGCCAGCTCGGCGAGCTGCGCCTCGGTCGGGTGGAGGATGACCCGACCGGCGGTCCCGTCGATCGCGGCCTGGGCGCCTGCATCGACCGCTGCTGCCGGCATCCCGAGACCGACCACCATTGGCACGCCGCGGGCGCGCGCCAGCATGGCGACATGGCTGGCCGGGCTGCCGCCGGCGAGCGCGATGCCGCCGCCGCCGCTCCAGTCGATCTCGAGGAAGCGCGACGGCATGAGGTCCTCGCCGAGCAGGATGGCGCCCCGCGGGGCCGCTACGGCAGCACCATCACCGGCGAGCCGGCCCAGCACCCGGTCGCGCAGATCGGTGAGGTCGGCCGCGCGGGCGCGAAAATAATCGTCCGCCGCGTCCGCGTAGCCGGCGATCTGCCGGTCGAGCGCATCGCGCCAGGCGCGCGGCACCGGCGCGCCGGCGCCGATCGCGTCGAGTGCCGGCTCGCGCAGTGCCGGGTCCTCGAGCATGGCGATCTGGAATTCCAGGATCTCCGCGCCATCATCATCCGCCCGCGCCGCGAGCGCCCTGAGATCGGCGATCGCCGCCGCGATCGCCCGGACGAGCCCGCCGGCATCGCCCGCCGCCCCTTCCTTGCCGGTGTCGCCCGCGGCAATAGCGTCGCCGGCGAGCCGGAACAGCGGCCCGGTTGCGATGCCGGGGGCAGCCGGGCGGCCCAGAAGCTCCCTAGGCTTCGCCATTCTCCGCCCCCTCGTCGAAGTCGCGCTCGACCAACTCGATCAGCGCCTGCACCGCCGCGCTCGCGTCCTGGCCGGTCGCGCGGAAATGCAGCTTCGAGTTCTGCGGCGCCTTCGTCGCCATTACCTTGACGATGCTCTTGGCATCGATCCACGGGCCGCTGTCGGAAAGGCCGAACTCGACCGAAGCCCCGAACGTCTTCGCGAGCTTGGTGAGCTTGACCGACGGGCGGGCATGGAGCCCGACCGCATGGGTCAGCAATACGGTTCCTGCGGCACGACCAGACAAATCCACCCTCCTCGTTCACGCCGGCGACAGCTCTTCGGCGGTCCGGCGCACCTCGTCAAGCGATGCGCCGCCGGATGCTTCGGTCGCGGCGATGACGGCGCCCTCGACGATCGGCGCGTTGCACACTACGACCTTGTCGCGACGCTCCTGCGATAGAAGCTCGACCGCCATCTCGCTGTTCAGCTCGGCACCACCGAGATCGACCAGGATAGCGACGCCCTTGTCCGACCAGGCGCGATCGATGGCCGCGGTAATCGCCTCGACGCTCGAGCCGAGCCCACCGCCCGACGCGCCTCCGCACCAGGCGAGCGGCACCTCCTCGCCGACCATCTGGCGGACCATGTCGGCCGTGCCGCGCGCCACGTCGGGCGAATGCGATACGATGACGATCCCTACGTTGCCCGTCATGGCGCTGCCTCCAAGGTTTCGCAGATCGCACCGATCATAAGCGCGCTTGAGCGTGCGCCCGGATCGACGTGGCCGATGCTCCGGTCGCCCAGGAACGAGGCCCGGCCGCGCACGGCCTTCATCGGCCGTGTCGCCTCCGCCGCCGCCGCCGCGAGCCCCGACAGGCCGCCGGGATGCCCGCTCTTCAGGGTTTCCAAGACCGGGATCAGCACGTCGAGCATGGTCTTGTACCCGGCATCCGACTTGCCGCGCCGCTTGACGGCCGCAACCGCCGCATCCAGGGCGGCCGCCATGTCGGCGAGCCCCGGCGTGACCGGCAGGCCCCTGCCGAGTTCCATGAAGAGGGTGCCGTAGAGCGGGCCGGACGCGCCGCCGACCTTCATCACGAGGATCATGCCGATGGCGTGCAGCGCCTCCGGCAGCGGCAGTGCCGCAAGCCGGTCGAGATCGGCCAGTACGGCTTCGAAGCCGCGCCGCATGTTGATGCCGTGGTCGCCGTCGCCGATCGCCTGGTCGAGACCGGTCAGCTCGTCGGCGTGACGGATGACGCTGTCCGCCACCCCCTCGATCAGCGCTCGGCGTGTCGCCGCAGTGATATCCATCGTCGTCACCGTCCCTGCCCCGCTCACCGCGCGCCCAGCCGAACGCCGGCGGCATCGAAGAAGAGCGGCTGGACCAGGTCCAGATCGACCCGCTCTCCGACCGTGAAATCCGCGTGGGCCTCGATGAGCGTGACCAGCGGATGGCCCGCCACCGTCAAGTGGAGATGGTTCTGGTCGCCCAGGTGCTCGACGCGCGTGACCACGCCCTGGACCGCGGCGCCGTTGGCCTTGCCGACCCGCAGATGCTCCGTCCTGACGCCGATCGTCCGGGTCCCGGCGGGCGCATCCGGCACGGGCAGCGCGCCCGCGGGCAACAGGTTGATCGGCGGCGAGCCGAGCCGCGTCGCGACGTAAAGGTTGCTCGGCTCCTCGTAGATGTGCTGCGCCGAGCCGATCTGCTCCAATTCGCCCTCCTGCAGCACGCCGATCCGGCTCGCCATGGTCATGGCCTCGATCTGGTCATGGGTGACGTAGAGGATGGTCGCACCCAGTACCTCGTGGAGGCGCTTGAGTTCGATGCGCAGCTCGGCGCGCAGCTTGGCGTCGAGCGAGGAGAGCGGTTCGTCCATCAGGAATATGGCGGGCTGTCGCACCAGGGCGCGGCCGATCGCGACCCTTTGCATTTCGCCGCCGGAGAGCTGCGTCGCCCTGCTGTCGAGCTTGGCCGAGATCCGCAGCAGCTCGGCGGTGCGCGCGACGCGCTCGCGCACCTCGTGCTCCGGCAACCGGCGGGCCGGCGAGCGCAGCGGAAAGGCCAGGTTGTCGAAGACCGAGAGATGCGGATAGAGCGAATATTGCTGGAAGACGAAGGCGACGTCCCGCGCCGCCGGCTCGAGCCGGGTGACGTCGCGGCCGCCGATCAGGATGCGGCCCTCGTCGGCCCGCTCCAGGCCGGCGGCCAGCCGGAGCGTCGTCGTCTTGCCGGCCCCGGTCGGCCCCAGGAGCACGACGAACTCCCCGTCGCCGATGCGGAGGCTCAGCTCGCGGACGGCCGGGACGGCGCCGAACCGCTTGGTAACATTGTCGAGCAGCACTTCAGCCATGAAGCGCCTCCATCGGCCGGCAAACGGGGACGGCCCGGCCGGTCCCGGCATCGAACAGCGACAGGCGCTGCGTCAGAAAGGCAAGACCGACCGTCTCGCCGACGCGGGCCGACGTCGCAGCCGGCAGGCGCGCCTTCAGCCGGCCATGGGCAGTGTCGAGCGTGACGAGCTGGGTCGTCCCCAGATATTCGACCGCGACGACGCCGGCGCGCATCACCGCGGTGTCATCGAAGCTTATGTGCTCGGGCCGGACGCCGAGCCTCAACTCTCCAGGCGGGATGGCCGCCGTCGGCGGCGGGATGTCGATCCGGCCGCCGGCGACCGGGATGCTGCGCTCGCCCGACGCGAGGCCACCGGGCAAGGACAGGAAATTCATGGGCGGACTGCCGATGAAATCGGCGACGAACATGCTGACCGGACTGTCATAGATCTGCTGCGGCGGTCCGACCTGCTCGACGGCGCCCTGGTTCATCACGGCGACCGTGTCGGCCATCGACATGGCCTCGAGCTGATCATGTGTGACGTAGACCGTCGTCGCACGCAGCCGTTCGTGCAGCGCCCGCAGCTCCTGGCACATGAGCGCGCGGAACTCGGCATCGAGCGCGCCCAGCGGCTCATCCATCAGGAACGCCTTGGGCCGGCGCACGATGGCGCGCCCCAAGGCGACGCGCTGCCGGTCGCCGCTCGACAGTCCGGAAACCGAACGATCGAGCAGGTGATCAATGCGCAGGAGCCGGGCCGCCTCCTGGACCGCCGCGGCGATGTCGGCGCGCGCCATGCCCTGGCACGCGAGCGGAAAGCCGATGTTCCGCCGGACGCTCATGTGCGGATACAGCGCGAACAGCTGGAAGACGAACGCGATGTCGCGCTGCGCCGCCCGCCGGAAAGTGACGTCCTCGCCATCCAGCAGGATGGTGCCGGAGGTGGGCAATTCGAGCCCGGCGATCATGCGCAGGGTCGTCGTCTTGCCACAGCCCGACGGCCCCAGCATGACGAAGAAGTCGCCGTCGCGGACGGTGAAGTTCGAGCGCTCGACCGCAATGAAGTCGCCGAACGACTTGCGCAGGTCCTGGATGCGGATCTCGGCCATCGCCCGTCCTCAATCCGCCAGCTTGCTCGCCACCATGAAGCCGATTGTGCCGGCCAGGATGGTGACGAAGGAATAGCCATAGAGAGCGAGCGAGAAGGGCTGCATAAGCATGAATATCCCGAGCGCGATGATGCCGATCGTCGCGTTCTCGCACGGACCGCGCCGGAGCAGGCGCCGTTGCCGGCGAACTTCGGTGCCCGGCGCCGTCATTTGCGCACCGCGCCGAAGGTGATCCCGCGCAACAGGTGTTTGCGCAGGACCACGGTGAAGACGACGATGGGTAGCAGGAACAGCGAGGCGCCAGCGGCGACGGCGGGCCAGTCGAGGCCACCCTCGCCGATGATGGTCGGGATGAAGGGCGGCGCCGTCTGCGCGTTGCCACTGGTCAGCAGCGCGGCGAAGGCATACTCGTTCCAGGCGAAGATCAGGCAGAAGATGGCGGTTGCCGCGATGCCGGTCGCCGCCTGCGGCAGGACGACCTTGTAGAAGGCCTGCAGCCGCGTGTAGCCGTCGATCAGCGCGGCCTCCTCGTATTCCCGGGGAATTTCGTCGATGAAGCCCTTCATCAGCCAGACCGCAAGCGAGACGTTGACCGCGGTATAGAGCAGGATCATGCCGAGCCAGGTGTCCGACAGCGCGAGGTAGCGATACATCAGGTAGATCGGGATCGCGACCGCGATCGGCGGCATCATCCGCGTCGACAGGATGAAGAACATCAGGTCATCCGCCAGCGGCACCCTGAAGCGCGAGAAGGCATAGGCGGTCAGCGTGCCGAGGAATACGGCGAGCACGGTCGAGCCGAAGGCAACGACCAGGGAATTGGCGAACCGCTGGCCATATTTCGACGGGCCCGCGATCACCATGTTCCGGCTGCGCGCCAACCGGTCGTACCAGGTTTCGGCTGGCGGCAGGGTGGCCATATATTCGGGGCTCTGCCGCGAGCGCGTCGTGAACAGGTTGACGTAGCCCTCGAGCGAGGGCGTGAACATCATCTTGGGTGGATAGGCGATCGAGTCCGGCGGCGTCTTGAAGCCGGTCACGAAGATCCAGAGCAGCGGCACGATCGCGATCAGCGCGTAGCAGATCACCAAGGCGCCGGCGATGCGCCGCGCCAGCGGCGACGGCTCCACCACGGAATGCGCGCCCGTCCCGCCGCTCATCGCTGCTTCACCTTGTTGAGTGCCTTCACATAGATGTTGGCGGCGCCGAACACCGTGACGAACAGGATGATCGCGAAGGCCGAGGAATAGCCGGTGCGCCACTTCTCGAAGGCCTCGCGCTTCAGCGTGATCGACGCGAGTTCCGTGGTCGAGCCCGGCCCGCCCGACGTCAGCAGATTGACCATGTCGAACATCTTGAAGTTCTCGATGCCGCGGAACAGCACGGCCAGCATCAGGAAAGGCAGCACCATCGGCAGTGTGATCGACCAGAACTGGCGCCATTTCGAGGCACGGTCGATCTCGGCGGCTTCGTAGATGTAGTCCGGGATGGAGCGCAGGCCAGCGAGGCAAATCAGCATGACGTAGGGCGTCCACATCCAGGTATCGACCAGCACGATCGCCCAGGGGGCGAGCGGCACGTCGCCGATCATCTGGAAGGAACTGGGGTCGATGCCGGTCAGGAAGGCCACGACATAGTTGAACAGCCCGATCTGCGGCTGAAACAGGAAGGTCCAGAAGGTGCCGACCACGGCCGGCGACAGCATCATCGGCAGCAGGATGACGGTGGTCCAGAAGCTGTGGCCGCGGAACTTCTTGTCGATCAGCAGGGCGAGGCCGAAGCCGAACAGCACCTCGAGCAGGATCGTCCAGATCACGAAATGCGCCGTCGCCTGCATGGCCTGCCAGACATCCGGGTCGGCCAAGATGTTCGCGTAATTCTCGAGGCCGAGCCAATGCAGCGGCGCATTGGGCTTGTTTGCGCGATAGCTGGTGAAGGATAGCCGGATCGTCCAGATCAGCGGAAAGACGTTGATGGCGAGCAGCAGCAGCATGGTCGGCGCGATGAACAGCCACGCGATGGCGCGGTCGGACAGCCCGCGCGGCGCGCGGGCCGCCGGCACCGCCGGGACGACGCCCGCACGTTCTCGGATCACGACAGGTCCCGAAGCATCGGTCATGGCTCTACGCGGCTCCCGCGGTATCTGCCGGCAGGCGCCCCTCCCGCCCGGGCTGGAGGGACGCCCGTCTCATCACGTCAGATCTTGCCTTCCTCCTTGAACACCTTCTCCCAATCCTTGACCAGGAGATCGAGCGCCTCCTTCGCCGTGCCCTTATCGGCGACGACGTAGTCGTGAATGCGCTTCTGCATGTCGAGCAGCAACTCGGCGTAGGACGGTTCCGCCCAGAAGTCGACCACCATCTCCATCGACTTCAGGAAGTCCTTGGCGAAGGGCGCGCTGGTCGGAAAGCTCGGGTCGTTCAGCACCGCCTTGTGGCACGAATAGCCGCCGAGCGCCCACCAGTGCTTCTGCACGTCGGGCTGGGCGAACCATTTGATGTATTGCAGCGCGTCTTCCTTGTGATCGGAATAGGAAACGACCGAGATGCCCTGCCCGCCAAGCTGCGTGGCGTGCAGCTTCTCCGCCGGATTGACGAAGAAGCCGATCTTGTCGCCGCCGACATTCGGGTCTTTGTAGAGACCCGGGAAGAACGCGAACCAGTTCATCATCATCGCGACCTGCCCGGACTTGAAGGCGTCGAGACCCTCCTGCATGTAGGCGTTGGTCATGCCGGGCGGCGTGCAGCACTTGTAGACTGCCTTGTAGAACTCAAGGCCGGCGACGGCGTCCGGCGAATTGACGAAACCCTCCATCTGATAGGGCTTCTTCGGGTTGTCGTACTGGAAGCCCCAGTCATAGAGCGCGTTGGTCACACCCATCGTGATGCCTTCGGAGCCGCGCTCGGTGAAGATGTAGGCACCGTAGACCTTCTTGCCGTCGATCTCCCGGCCCTGGAAGAATTCGCCGACCTGCTTCAGCTCGGTCCAGGTGGCGGGCGGCGCCAGCTCGCGGCCGTATTTCTTCTTGAACTCGGCCTGCAGGTCCGGCCGCGAGAACCAGTCCTTGCGATAGGTCCAGCCGACCGCGTCGCCCATGGCCGGCAGCGCCCAGTAGTTGGGCGAGTTCTTGGGCCATTCGGCATAGCCGAGCACCGTCGCCGGCATGAAGTCATCCATCTTGATGCCTTCCTTGTCGAAGAACTCGTTCAGCTTGACGTAATGGCCGTTCTCCGCCGCGCCGCCGATCCATTGGCTGTCGCCGATGATGACGTCGCACAGCTTGCCCTTGGAATTGAGCTCGTTCAGGAAGCGATCGGCATAATTGGTCCACGGCACGAATTCGTACTTCATCTGGATGCCGGTCTTCGCCGTAAAGTCCTTCGACAGTTCGACCAGCGCATTGGCCGGGTCCCAGGCCGCCCAGCACAAGGTCAGGGTCTTGCCCTGGGCCTGCGCGCCTTGGGTCGGCAATCCGATGGCGATCGCGCCGGCGGCAAGTGCCCCGGCGAACGTGATCATTCTGCCCATGGCCCTTCTTCCTCCCTATGGGATCCGCTGCCGGATCTCGCGTCGCTCCGTACCCGTCGGCCGGACGTCGATTTGTTTAGTTTATTAAACTCCTAAAAACTAAACATGACAACCGCAATTCGGCAACATCGTGCCGGGAGCGGCGCAGCGATCGCGTACAACGTCGCCCTGTCCGGTGAGATCCTTCCGGTTCGCGCACAGCGTGTGCGGAACGGCGACGCTCGGTCGCCCGTATCGCGCAAGCGGCGGACGGCGTTTGATCACCGCCCGGTCCGACGCACCATCGCCGTGATCTGGCCGACCAACTGCCACGAGGTCGTTAGCCCCCGTCGTTGCTTGCCCCCCGAAAGCGGGTAACGCATAGTTCAAGCATTCCGGTTCTCGCTCGGCTGTTAGAGGTGATGAGCAAGCGTTCGGGCTCGTGCCTGAAGCCGAGACGCGGCGCGCCTCGGGGCATTCGGCGGCACGGCGCAATGCCGAGTCTTGACATTATGTTGTATATGCACCATATGACGGTCCATGGTTATGAAAACAGAAATTGAGACGGCCGAGACCGGGATCGTGACCGAGGTCGTTCGCACCTGCCTGCTGACGCGGACCCGCCGGATATCGCGCATCATAACCAATATTTATGATGACGCGCTTCGGCCGCACGGGGTGAATTCGCCGCAATTCTCGCTGCTGGTGCTCATCGTGAAGCTCGGCGGAGCAAGCCGGGCCGAGATCGGGCGCGCCAATTACCAGGAGCGCTCGACCCTGACGCGCAACCTCGCCCTGCTCCTGGCGGAGGGGTGGGTCGAGGAGCTGGCTGCCGAAGGAGGCGGTCGGCGCCGTCCCATCGTCATATCCCAGGCCGGCATGGAATTGCTGGCCACGGCGGCGCCGGCGTGGCGATCCGCGCAGGCAAAAGCACGGAAACTGCTCGGCGACGACGGCGTCGCCGCTGTCGTCGGGGTAGCCGACAGCATCCGGCTCGACGAGCTCGCGGAGTAAGCGCGCTCTCATTGTTGTATATGCAGTACTAGCAGGCTTGAGAGAATACCAATGACCATGCTCTCCAAGACGTTAGCCGCCGTCGCGGCTTGCACCGTGCTCGCCACGGGCGCCTTTGCCCAGACTCCTCGTCCGCCCTCGCCCCAGACGGCGGCGGCGACCGCGCCGTTCGGCGAGGTCGCCCACCATGTGGTCCGGGTCGACGGGGTCCGCTTCCACTATGTGACCGCCGGTTCGGGCGAGCCGGTCGTCCTGATCCCGGGCTGGCCCGAGAGCTGGATCGCCTGGCGCAAGGTCGTCCCCCTGCTCGTCAAGGCGGGACGCCAGGTCTACGTGCTCGATCCGCGCGGTATCGGCGAGAGCGACAAGACGGCAGGCGGTTACGACCTCGAGACGGCGGCCCGCGACCTGCACGGGTTCCTGGCGGCGACCGGGCTCGACCGTCCGGGCGGCGTCGACATCGTCGCGCACGATATCGGTTCCTGGGTCGCCCACGCCCATGCCGTGGATTATCCGGCCGACGTGAAAAGGCTCGTGCTGACCGAGGTGTTCCTGCCCGGGCTGTTTCCGACGTCGGCGCCCGGGCTTCCGAGCGAGGCGGTCAATCTCAAGACCTGGCAATTCTCGTTCAATCGCTTGAACGACCTGCCGGAGATCCTGGTACAAGGACATGAGCGCGAATACCTGACCTGGATCTTTGCGACGAAGGCCACGCGGACCTATGCGATCGAGCCGGCCGCGATCGACGAATACACCCGCCAGTATTCCGCGCCCGGGGCCATGCGCGCCGGCTTCGCCTGGTATCGGGCAAACTTCGACGCCGACGGGCTCGTGCAGGCGAAGGCACGCGCCGCGAAGCGGTTGACGATGCCGGTCCTGGCGCTCGGCGGCTCCGACGGGGTGGGCGACGCGTTCCGCGCGACCGTCGCCCCCGTCGGAGACCATGTGCAGGGCGGTGCGATCGCGCCGCAACAAGAAGCCGATTCGACGAACGCCGCCGACGGCTGCGGCCACTTTCTGCCGGAAGAATGCTCGGCCGAGCTGACCGATGCCGTCCTTAAGTTCTGGCAATCGACGCCGCGGTGAGCGGAACGCCCCGCCAAGTCTGGAGAATGACGATGTCCATGGAATCATTGTCCCTTAGCCGGCGCAGCCTGCTGGCCTCCGTCGCGGCGCTGGGCGTGGCCGGTCTCATCCCCGCGAGCGTCGGCGCCGCGGCCGAGACCGGCGCGATCCGCCCGTTCCGCGTCAATATTGCGGAAGAGGTGCTCGTCGACCTGCGCCGGCGCCTGGCGGCAACCCGCTGGCCCGACCGGGAGACCGTCGCGGACGACTCCCAAGGCGTCCCGCTGGCGACGATGCAGGAGCTCGTGCGCTATTGGGCGACGGACTACGACTGGCGCAAGGTCGAAGCGAGACTGAACGCCCTGCCGCAGTTCATCACCGAGATCGACGGGCTGGACATCCACTTCATCCATGTCCGCTCGAAGCACGAGAACGCGCTGCCGCTCATCGTCACCCACGGCTGGCCCGGCTCAATTATCGAACAACTGAAGATCATCGACCCGCTGACCAACCCGACGGCACACGGCGGCAGTGCCGCGGACGCCTTCCATCTGGTGATCCCGTCGATCCCGGGCTACGGCTTTTCGGGCCGGCCCACGACGACGGGCTGGGATCCGGCCCGCACGGCTCGCGCCTGGACCGCGCTGATGAAGCGGCTTGGATACACGCGATTTGCTGCGCAGGGCGGCGATCTGGGCGCGGTCATCTCGAACGTGATGGCCCTGCAGGCACCGCCGGAACTGCTGGGCATTCATGTCAACCTGCCCGCCACCATCCCGCCCGAGATCGCCAAGGCGCTGCAGTGCGGCGATCCGGTGCCGGCCAATCTCGCCGACGACGAAAAGCGTGCCTACGCCCAACTCGCGCTCGCGTTCGCCAAGCGACGGGCCTACGCGCAAATGATGGCGACACGGCCGCAGACGCTCTATGGGCTGGCCGATTCGCCGGCTGGCCTTGCCGCCTGGATGATCGACCATGGCGACGGTTACGCCCAGCCGGCGGCAGCGGTCACCTCGGCCCTGGCTCGGCGCACGGTCGACGGCCACCCTGCGGGCGACCTGACCCGCGACGACTTCCTCGACGACATCACCCTCTACTGGGTGACGAACACGGCCGTGTCTTCGGCGCGCTTCTACTGGGAAAGCAAGTTCAGCGTCTACAACGCGGCCAACATCGACATTCCGGCCGCCGTGAGCGTCTTTCCCGGCGAGAACTATGAGGCGCCACGGAGCTGGGCCGCCCGGGCGTACCACAAGCTCATCTACTACAACCGCGTCGCCGCAGGCGGGCACTATGCGGCCTGGGAGCAGCCACAGCTCTTCGCCGAAGAGGTTCGCGCCGGTCTGAGGCCGCTGCGCAAGTAGGGGCCGCCCGCGATGGGTCACGTCCAGTCGGTCCTTAATGTTGCATATACACCAATAAACTTCGCAAGTTCATAACACCAACCCGAAAGCAAAATGCCATGAGCACCATCGTCAGAGCCGCCGCCGTGCAGATCAGCCCGGTGCTGTACAGCCGGCAGGGTACCGTCGAGAAGGTCGTGAAGAAGATCCACGAGCTGGGCCAAAAGGGCGTCCAGTTCGCGACCTTCCCCGAGACCCTCGTGCCCTACTACCCTTACTTCTCCTTCATCCAGTCGCCGCTCGAGCAGATGGTCGGGACCGAGTATCAGCGCCTGCTCCAGGAGTCGGTCACGGTCCCGTCCGCCGAGACCCGCGCCATCGGCGAAGCCGCGAAGGCGGCGAATATGGTCGTCTCGATCGGCGTCAATGAGCGCGACGGCGGGACGATCTACAATACGCAATTGCTGTTCGATGCGGACGGCACGCTGGTCCAGCGCCGGCGGAAGCTCACGCCCACCTACCACGAGCGCCTGGTCTGGGGCCAAGGCGACGCCTCGGGCCTGCGCGCCGTCGACACCGCTGTCGGGCGCATCGGCCAGCTCGCCTGCTGGGAGCACTACCTGCCGCTGGCGCGCTACGCCCTCATCGCCGACGGCGAGCAGATCCACTCGGCCATGTATCCAGGCTCCGCCTATGGCCAGCCGTTCGCGGACAAGATGGAGCTCAGCATCCGCAATCACGCCCTGGAATCCTCCTGCTTCGTCGTCAACGCCACGGCGTGGCTCGATGCCGACCAGCAGGCCCGGATCCTAAAGGACACAGATTCCAACGCAATGGCGGCGGTGTCGGGCGGCTGTTTCACCACCATCATCGACCCGCAAGGCCAGATCATCGGCGAGCCGCTCAAGGCCGGCGAAGGCGAGGTGATTGCCGACCTTGACTTCGCCCTGATCGACCAGCGCAAGAAGATCATGGACGCGCGCGGCCACTACAGCCGCCCCGAACTGCTCAGCCTGGTGATAGACCGGACGCCCGCCTCGCACGTCCACGAGCGCTCCGCGCACCCGAAGGCCGAGGCCTGGCGGGCGCCTATCCACGAGGAGCGGCACGTCGAGATCCTGTAACCCGCTGTTCGCCATCCAACATTTGCCGCGCCGGATCCATCAATCGGTGTCCGGCGTGGCCACGATCTCACCCTGAAACTGGCCGAACGCCGAACGTGCCCAATCGATCCGAACCCAACCGAAAGATCAGCGACATGACGGACGAGGTGTTCAAGCTCACCGGCGAGCAGCTGGTCAGCATGCTCGACTTCGTAAAGCTCCATGCCACCGCCTTCACGCGGCGTGAAATCACGGGCGATCCCGCTCAGCGAACTTGAAGATCACGACATCCGCCAATGCCGCGGCTGCCACCGCCGCCGACAGATCCCAGTGCTCGCCCGATGATTCCTCGTCGGAAGCCATCGAACCCGAAACGTCGAACCAGGCGATCTAGCCCCTTACCAGGAGTAGCTGACATGGACTTCAATGAGATCATGGTCGAGCGCAACGCGCGCTTCGCCGAGACCGAATTCGCGCCCGAACTCAAAATGCTGCCCTCGACCGGCACGATCGTCATCGGTTGCGTCGATCCTCGCGTCGATCCCGCCGTCGTGCTGGGCTTGAAGCAAGGCCAGGCAGCCGTGATCCGCAACGTCGGTGGCAGGGTCAATAAGCCATTGGTGGAAACCTTGGCTGTCCTACGCGTCGTAGCAAAGGCGGCGGGGCGAGAGGCCGGCGGGCGCAACCTCGTCCTGCTCCACCACACCGATTGCGGGATCGTCGGCTGCTATCATCATGCGCCGGACCTCCTGGCGCGCCATCTCGGCGTGGAAACGGCTGCGCTCGACGATCTCGCAATTACTGATCCGTACAAGTCGGTTGTTCACGACATCGCGACCCTCAGGGCCAATCAGCAGCTTCCGGGCGACGCGGTCGTGTCCGGACTTGTCTACGACGTCAAGACCGGCCGCGTGGAGACGGTGATCCCTCCGGCGCCGCTGCGTCCGGCGGCGGACTAATCGCATCAGCAAGAGGCGGTTCCATCTGTTTGGGCAGTTCGGCGGCGTGAATAGGTTGCTCCCTGATGCGATTCAAGCCGCCAATATGATGCCTGCCGTTGCGGGGGGGGGGGCGCCCCTCAGGCCCTGGAAATCTGACCGGAAGGGGACGATCCGCTTTGCGCAACCGGCTGAGCGGAGCGGTCATTCGCGTCCAAACGGCCTGCTAGCTGTTAGGAAACAGCCGCCACGCTGATCTCGAGTAGCGCGTAGGTCGCCAGGTAGTAGACCAGGTGGATCATGCGATGTTCAACGATGTACCCCGTTTCTTCCATTGCAAATCGAGCAGATTGGGCGGCGTAGGCTGAGCCGGACGATCCGGGCTTACACGCTGCGGCGGATCTCGCGCACGCCACGGCCGAGCTTCCGGCGCAGCAGCACGCGCAGCGTCACGCCTTCGGCATAGCCGACTTCCGCGGCGATCTGGTCGACGCTGGCTTGGCTGGTCTCGAGCAGGTGCACCGCGCGCTCGATCCGCAGGTCCTGGAAATAGTCGAGCGGCGATTTGCCCATGACGCTCTGCATCCGCCGCGCGAGCGTGCGCTTGCTGGTGGCAAGCGCCGCCGCCGCCTGATCGAGGGAGAAGCCCTCGGCCAGGCGTTCCCGCGCCCAGCGCTCGAACTTATGCACCAGCGGGTCGGTGTGGATCAGGTGGCCGGGGATCGTGTAGGCGGCCTGCGAGGTGCGTGCGTCCGCGACCAGGTATTTCGCCGTTACGCCGGCTAGTTCGGGGCTGGCGCCCCGGACCAGGGTCAGGGCCAGGTCTAGATGGCCAAGCGCCGCGCCGGCAGTGACGACCGCATTGGACTGCACGATGAGACGAGTCTCGTCCAACTGCACCTGCGGATAACGCTGCCGGAATAGCGGCGCCAGCCACCAGGTCGTGGTGGCCTGCTCACCGTCGAGCAGGTCCGCCTCCGCCAGCACGAAAGTACCGACGCAGGCGGCCGCGGTCTGCGCGCCGCGCCCTGACCATTTGCGCAGCACCGCGCCGGCTTCGCGAACCTCGCCGCTGGCCAGCGCCTGCATCAGCGGGTCCGGCATGATCCGGTTGATCGCAGGCATCACCACCACGTCAGGGGTCTCAGCGCGTGCCGCCGCGGTCACCGGCATGCTCAGGCCCTGCGCCGTGGTGACGGTCTTACCGAGGCCGACCACCGTCGTCTGGAAACGCAGCGAGGAAACCCCGGTCATTTCCGCCAGCGCGTTGGCGGTGCCGAACGTGTCGAGAACGGTGGCAAGGCCGGTGTCGAACACGCCATCAAGGGCAAGGACATGGATGCGCATGGCAAGGACAATATCAAAATAGACGATATTGCCAACACGGCAAACGCACCGCCGGGTCTAGCTTGCGCCTTCCGTTTGCCCGAGCACGGGGCCAGCCATCAGCAAGGGCGGCATGGCTCAATCGATATCAAACTTGGCAATCCTGCCAATACGACCAACAGAACTCCTCTTGTAAGGTCCCTCCACTTTGAAGTGCTCAGCGAGCACCTAGCGGAGAGAAAAAATGATCAAGTGTGGATTGTTCGTTCGGCTCGAAGCCAAGCCGGGCAAGGAGCAGGCGGTAGAGGCCTTCCTCGCCGCCGGCCTTGAAATGACGAATCGGGAGGCGAACACGCCGATCTGGTTCGCCCTCCAGCTCTCGCCGACGACATTCGGTGTGTTCGACGCCTTTGCGAGTGAAGAGCATCGCCAGGCGCACCTCGCCGGTGACATGGCCAAGAACCTGATGTCGCGGGTCGACGAGCTGCTGGCGAGCCCGCCGTCGGTCGAGCCCGTCGAAGTCCTGGGCATGAAGAACGCGCTCGCCTGATGGCTTGGCGCCCCGATGCGCCGGGGCGCGAATTCCACCTGCTGCAACTCTGTTTCCCCATCGCCGCTCGACAATTGCCCGGCGCCGAGATCGTCACGCGAAACGACGGGCAGATTGAAACACCCCCCTGGAGACTCAAATGTCCTTACTGCGAAAGACCTCTGCGATTGCCCTCATGATTGCCATGAGTGGCACGATGGCTCACGCCGCGCCAAAGCCGGCCGCCAAAGATATTGTCATTGTCCATGGCGCCTTGGTGGATGCCGCGGGCTGGAGCGCCGTCCACGACATCCTGACCAAGGATGGCTTCCATGTGACCATCGTGCAGGAGCCGCTCACCGGCCTCGCCGAGGACGTCAATGCCACCAAGCGTATCCTGGATCAGCAGACCGGTCCTGTCGTGCTGGTCGGTCATAGCTATGGCGGCTCGGTGATTACGGAAGCGGGCGCCGACCCGAAGGTCAGCGCGCTCGTCTATGTGGCCGCACTCCAGCCCGAAGTGGGGGAAGCCAGCGGTCAGCTTCTGTCGAAGTTCGCGGCACCCAACGATGCCATGCGGGCCGCCACCAATCAGGGCGCCCAGGACAAGTACTTCTTCCTCCCGTCGGCGGCCTTCCCCAAGACCTTTGCTCAGGATGTCCCAGCGCCGGAAGCTCAATTCCTGGCGGACTCGCAGCAGCAGCTCGCGGAAAAGGCGCTGGGTGCGCCTGTCTCCGCGGCGGCGTGGCACGACAAGCCCAGCTACGCCATCCTGACCACCCAGGATCACATGGTGAGCCCCGAGCTCCAGCGCTGGATGTATCAGCGCTCGGGCGCCAAGGTTACCGAACTGGCCGCAAGCCACGCCGTGTTCGTCTCCCAGCCGGCCGCGGTCGCCAAAGTGATCGAGGCCGCCGCCAAGTAGACGCTCCGCCGGCAATCATCCTGCTGATCACCTGATACGTCTCGGAGCGCACATGCTTTGCCGTTCACCGACACGCAAAGCATGTGCGCCGCGAACTGCGGAGCATGACATGGCCGCCATCCTTGCCACCGATCCGCCTGGCGCCGAGCGCCGATACCGCCGCCACGCCGGGCCGGTGCGCGTCACGCATTGGATCAATGCCGCCTGCTTCACGCTCCTGCTGATGAGCGGCCTGCAGATCTTCAACGCCCATCCGGCGCTCTATGTCGGCGAGCGCTCCGATTTCGAGCATCCAACGATGTCGATCCGGGCACATCAGTCGGAGCGCGGCATCGTCGGGGAAACGATGATCCTCGGCCATTCCTTCGACACGACAGGCGTGCTCGGCGCCTCGCGCGAGGGCGGGCAGGTCTCGCCGCGCGCCTTCCCAAGCTGGATCACCATCCCGAGCTACCAGGATCTCGCGGCTGGCCGGCGCTGGCATTTCTTCTTCGCCTGGCTCTTGGTGCTGAACGGTCTCGTCTATCTCGCCTGGGGCTTCGCGAGCCGGCATTTCGGCAGGGATCTTCTTCCCCGGCGCGCGGAGCTTAGCCATATCGGGCGGGCGGTCCTCGAACATCTGCGCCTGCGCTTCCCGCGCGGCGCGGCGGCGAAGCGCTACAATGTGCTGCAGCAGCTCAGCTATTTGCTGGTCGTCTTCGTGCTGTTTCCGCTCATGATCCTCACCGGTCTCACCATGTCACCCGGCGTCGACAGCGCCGTGCCGCCGCTTCTCACGCTCTTCGGCGGGCGCCAGACGGCGCGGCTCATCCATTTCGCCGCCGCGTCGGGCCTCGTGCTGTTCGTCATCGTGCATCTCGTGATGGTGCTCGTCTCGGGCGCCTGGAACAATCTGCGCTCGATGATCACCGGCCGGTACGATCTCGGCAATCCGGAGACGACCGATGCCCGGTAATCGTCTGCATCGCCGCGACCTACTGAAGGCATTGACGGCGCTCGCCGGGCTCGCGATGTCGGGCTGCGACCGCCTCTCGAACGAGCCGCACTCCCGTTCGGTGCTCGACGCCGCGAACAGCCTGACCTATCGGGCGCAGCGCCTCCTCATCGGGGCCGATCGGCTCGCGCCCGAATATAGCGAGGCCGAGATCTCGCCGGACTTTCGCGCCAACGGCTCAACCGACCCGCAGGACGAGGAATATCTCGATCTCGTCGGCAATCAGTTCGCCGATTGGCGCCTGAAGATCCACGGCCTCGTCGAGCATGAATTGTCGCTGTCGATCGACGAGTTGCGCGCCTTGCCGGCGCGCACGCAGATCACCCGCCATGATTGCGTCGAGGGCTGGAGCTGCATCGGCAAATGGACCGGCGTGCCGCTCGCGGAGATCCTGTCGCGCGCCGGCGTCAGGCCCGAGGCCCGCTTTGTAGTGTTCCATTGCGCCGACACCCTGAACGATGGTGGCGGGTTCTGGGTCGATCCCGAGAGCATCCGCTATTATGAGACCATCGACCTGGTCGACGCCGCGCATCCGCAGACGATCCTCGCCTATGACATGAATGGCAAGCCGCTGACCGTTCGCCATGGCGCGCCGCTGCGGCTGCGCCTCGAGCGGCAGCTCGGCTACAAGATGGCGAAATACATCATGCGCATCGAGCTCGTGCACAGCTTCGCCGAGTTGCACGGCGGCCGCGGCGGCTATTGGGAAGATCGCGGCTATGAGTGGTACGCCGGGATTTGAAGTGCTGCTACGTCCGGTGTTGGAATTCGGTGCAGATCTACAGAACGACCGAGATGGGCGCGGAGCGGAATTTGCCGAGGAAACATGCGCAACGCAGACGAGGTTGCCTAACTGCGACCTCGGTGTTCAGCATCGACACCGTTACGGACGTCGCCCGGTCGCCGCAGCAGGAAGGCCAACGCTTCTTCGCAGGATTGCTCCGCCTTGAACGCGAGCAACTCGTCGGCACGGGTCCGGCCAAGATTGATTGCCGCAATCGGCTTTCCGGCGCGCGCGGCCGCCTGAACGAAGCGAAAGCCGGAATAGACCATGAGGGACGAACCGACGATCAGCATGGCGTCCGCCTGGGCGAGATGCAGTGTCGCGGCGTCGACCCGCTCGCGGGGCACGTTCTCGCCGAAGAACACGACGTCGGGCTTGAGCACCCCACCGCAGTGCCGGCACGGCGGGACCTCGAACGACGAGAATTCCGCACGTTCGATATCGGCATCGCCGTCCGGCGCGTCGACCGCGTCCAGACCGATCCACGCCGGGTTGAGCCGGCCGAGTTCGTCTTGAAGCTCGGCGCGCGGCATCCGCCGCTCACAGCCCATGCACCGAACCAGATCGAGCCGGCCATGCAGGTCGATCACTCGGGTGCTGCCCGCCGCCTGATGAAGCCGGTCCACGTTCTGGGTCAGCAGCAACTCGCTCCTGTCCATCGCCTCCAAACAGGCGAGCGCGCGATGCGCATCATTCGGTTGGGCGCGGCCGAAGCGCCGCCACCCGATCATGCTGCGCGCCCAATAGCGCCGGCGCGTCGCCTGATCGCCCATGAAGGCTTGATAGGTCACCGGCTGGGCGCGCTTCCAGTTGCCGTCGGCATCGCGATAGTCGGGAATGCCCGAGTTCGTGCTACAGCCGGCGCCGGTCAGGACGAAGAGGCGTCGATGGCGATCGAGAAAGTCATGAAGGCCGATGGGTTGCATCATGAAGGCAGCTTAGCGTCGCCGGATGTTTGCTTCCAAGATTAGAGCCGAAGCCACTCCACGCCCAGCACAGGCCGACAGCAGCCCGGCCGCTTTGGAAAATGCGGCACGACGGAGCGGACATTCATGCCTACACGTCCTATGACAGCTGTTGCGTGGCCGGCGTTGGCCTGGAGTAGGCCGTCTGCTCTTGGCCGAGAACCCTGGCCGGCAGCCGTCCGCGCGTCGGATCAGCCAAGCGTATGGCTCGTCAGACCGTACGTGAGAAACGGCATGGCGCTGGCTTGCTCGAAGGCCGCGAGGCGCTTCCCAAGCGACATTGTCAGCACCGTGTCGTAGATCGGCAGGCCGCTCTGCGACAGCAGGTCGGTAAAGTCGCCCGTCTCCAGCGGCGTGTCGAGGCGCACGAACATGCCCTCGCGCGCGGCAAGATGCGGCCGGACGACCGCCATCGCGTCTTCGTCCGTCGTCGCCACGACGGGCCCGACCACGTGGCCGCGTCCGAACGGCCGGCAGAGGGCGAAGGCGCACAGCTGGCCACCACGATAGAGGCCATAACCCACGGATTGGTCGAACAGCTTTTTGAGGAGAATTTCCCGGTTCACGCCGAAGGCGATCCGATCGGCGGCGACGACAGCGGCCAGGTCCCGGCTTCCGAGCGGCCCGACCGTGCCGTCGACCGTGCTCTCCGGCCTGTCCTCGCTCAGTCGCACCGCGCCCTGATACTGGAACACGGTCTTCTCGGCCTGGAAATCGAGCGACTTATAGAGCCGCCGCGCCGCACGCGTCGCGTTCAGCCGCAGGTCGCGCCCGGGAAGCTCGGACAGGACATGCCGCATGAGCCAGTGCGCGGTCCCGTTGGTCTGCAGCCGCGGCAGGGTGATCACCATGCCGACGGTGGCGAAGCTCTCGCCATGGGAGAACCACATGGCTGAGCCGATCACCCGCCCGATTTCGTCGAGCGCGACCACCCCCTGCCCAACCTCGAGCAGAAACCGCCAGTCCTCGGCACGATGCGGCCATCCAACGGAGATGCTCAACGCCTGCAGCCGTTCGAGGCTCACATCCCGGATATCGTCAATCCTTGTCGCAAAGGCGTCGACGTTCAGGCTGCGGGCCGGTCTCAATCGGATCCTCCCCGGGAAGCATTCGGACCAGGGCCGCACCATGTCGCGGTCGGCCGGATATCGCGCCAAGGATAGACGGTCACATCGGCACAATTCGACGGAACGATGCCGATCATCAAAACTATAAGCCGAATCAAAGGCGCATTCGGCATCAAATCGCGCCGCAATCCCCTGACGCTCAAGTGAAGAAGGAGACGCTCCGGAACGGGCACCGCGGTGCCGCCTCTCCAAAGTCCGACGCGCAGCGGGGAACTTCATGACGGCAATCGAAATCCTGGACCGACTGATCCGTTTCCGCTCGGTCGTGGGCACGCCGAACGGCGCGATTGTCGATTGGATCAAGGACTATCTCGAAAGCCACGGCGTGCCGGTTGCCGTCCTGACGGGACCGGAGGGCGACCGCGCCAATCTATTCGCGACGATCGGACCGGCCGGAACTCCCGGCTACATCCTTTCCGGCCACATGGACGTAGTTCCAGCCAGAGAGCCCGGATGGACTTCCGATCCCTTCGAACTGCGGGTGAGCGGCGAACGGCTCTACGGGCGCGGTGCGACCGACATGAAGGGCTTCATCGCCGCGGCGCTGGCCGCGGTGCCGACACTTTCCCGGATGCCCCTCGCCCGGCCGGTCCATCTAGCACTCTCCTACGATGAAGAGGCCGGCTGCCGCGGCGCGCCGCACTTGATCGCCCGCCTGCCCGACCTTTGCGCCAAGCCGGCCGGCGCCATCATCGGCGAGCCGAGCGGCATGCAAGCGGTCTGCGCTCACAAGGGCAAGACCGCGGCTCGCGTGACGATCCGGGGCTGCCCAGGGCATTCCTCGCGCCCCGATCTCGGCGTCAATGCGATCCATGCCATGGCGGACGTGCTGAATGCCGCCGTTTCCGAGGCGCAGCGACTGACCAAGGGCCCATTCGACCCGGTTTTCGAGCCGGCCTATTCCTCGCTCCAGGTCGGCACCATCGCCGGCGGTCAGGCGATCAACATCATTCCGGACCATTGCGCCATCGAGGTCGAGGCGCGCGCCATCGCCGGCGTCGATCCGACGAGCCTCCTCGCCCCGGTGAAGGCAACCGTCGAGGCCTTGGCCGCCCGCGGCCTCGATGCCGAATGGGCGCCCATGAGCGCGTATCCAGCCCTTTCGCTCGCGGCCGACGCCACGCTCGCGACGCTGATGCAGGAACTGACCGGCGAGGCGCCGCTCGCCGCCGTCAGTTACGGCACGGAAGCGGGCCTCTACCAGCAGGCTGGCATCGACGCAATCATCTGCGGTCCGGGCGACATCGACCGTGCGCACAAGCCCGACGAGTTCATCCTGACGAGCGAGCTTGCCGCCTGCCAGCGGATGATGGAGGCGCTCGGCGAGCGCTGCGCCGCCTGACGGGAAGCCCGGACATGACGTTTCTCTTCAATTCCGACGCCAAGCGCGGCGCGACCTTTGCCGAAGCTTTCGCGGATGCGCTGCCTGATGTGCCTTTCGCCATGGATGCCGCCACGGTCGACCCCGATGCGGTGCGCTATCTGATCACCTGGACGGTTCCGGCCGACCTCGCCCGCTATCGCAATCTCGAGGTGCTGTTTTCGATCGGCGCCGGCGTCGATCAGCTTCGTCTCGACCGGGTGCCGCCTCACGTGAGGGTCGTGCGCATGATCGAGGAAGGCATTGTGCGCATGATGCAGGAATATGCGGCGCTCGCCGTCCTGATGCTGCACCGGAATATGCCCGCTTATTTCGCCCAGCAGCGCGCACGGCAATGGCGCGCCGTTCCGCAGATCCAGGCGAGCGAGCGCCGCATCGGCATCCTTGGCCTGGGCACGCTGAGCCAGGCAGTTCTAGAGCGGCTCAAGCCGTTCGGCTTTCCACTCGCCGGATGGAGCCGAAGCCCGCGCGCCGTCGAGGGTGTGATCTGTCACGATGGCCAGGCGGGCCTGAAAGCGATGTTGTCGGCGACCGACATCCTCGTCTGCCTACTGCCGCTCACGAATGAGACGCGTGGCTTCCTCAGCGCCGAACTCTTTTCGAGGCTCCCGGCCGGAAGCGCCCTCGTCCACGTCGGGCGCGGGCCGCAGCTCGATCATGACGCGCTGATCGCGGCGCTCGACAGCGACCATCTCGCTGGCGCCGTCGTCGACGTGACCGATCCCGAACCGCTGCCGGAAGATCATCCCTTCTGGCCGCATCCGAAGATCGTTCTGACCCCGCACGTGGCGAGCGTCACCCAGGCGGCGACGGCCGCCCGCGCGGTGGTCGAGAATCTGAAGCGTCTGCGCGCCGGGCTCGACCCCATTGGCCTTATCGACCGCGGACGCGGCTACTGAATGAAAGGACCGGCCATGAGCCTGAGCTTCGATCCCGATAGGCTGCCGCTGCCGATCGGCCATTTCGTCGGCGGCAAGCTGATCGCCGCTGACGGCGCGATCGACATGCGTCGGCCGTCCGACGGCAAGGCCTACGCCGGCTGCCCGCTTGCCGACGCGAATATCGTGGACCAGGCGGTAGAGACCGCCAAGGCGGCCTTGAGGACGAGCAATTGGGGCGGCGTGCGCCCGCGCGAACGAACCAAGGTCCTGCAAGCCTGGGCGGATTTGATCGAGACCGAGGCGGAGACACTGGCCAAGATCGAAGCGATCTCGTCCACTCGTCCCGTCGGTCTGCTGGTCGCGGGCGACATTGCGGTGACAGCGGAGCAGATCCGCTTCTTCGCCGAATTCGCCGACAAGGAGGGCAGCGACCTCGTCCCGACCGACGACAAGAGCTTCGGCATGATCATGACCGAGCCCTATGGCGTCGTCGGCGCCATCACACCATGGAACGTCCCGGTCGCCACGGCCGGCTGGAAGCTCGGGCCCGCGCTTGCCGCCGGCAATGCGGTCGTGCTGAAGCCGTCCGAGATGACGCCGTTTTCAACCATCTATTTGGCCGAGCTCGCGGTCAGGGCGGGCGTGCCGGCCGGCCTCATCAACATCGTGCTGGGCGACGGGCCCACGACCGGGGCCGCGATCGCCGGCCATCCGGACGTGGGTAAGGTAAGCTTCACCGGCTCGACCGGCGCCGGTGCGGCGATCATGGCCAACCTCGCCCGCACCGGGATCAAGCCCATGACGCTGGAGCTTGGCGGCAAGAGCCCGCAGATCGTCTTTGCCGACGCGGACCTCGAACGGGCGGCGAGCGCCATCGCCACCAGCATCCTCGCCAATGCCGGCCAGGCCTGCGTCGCCGGAACCCGGCTCATCGTCGAGGCGCGTGTGGCGGACCGGGTGGTCGAGGCGGTGGCGGCGCAGATGAAGGCCGTCCAGCCAGGCCCGACCTGGGATGAGGCATCGCGCTATTCGCCGATCATCTCGGAGAAGCAACTGCGTCGGATCGACGGGATCGTCCGGGCCGCGGTCGCGGCCGGCGGCGAGTGTCTGCTCGGCGGACATCCGTTCGACGACGACGGCAATTTCTATCAGCCGACCGTGATCGCCAACGTGGATCGATCATCACCCGCGATCACCGAGGAGATCTTCGGCCCGGTGCTGACCGTCCAGACCTTCGAGAGCGAAGATGAGGCACTCGATCTTGCCGACCATCCGACCTATGGGCTCGCCGCCGGCCTCTACACGTCCGACCTGTCGCGGACCATCCGCTTGAGCCGGCGGATCCAGGCCGGGACGGTCTGGGTCAACCGCTACAGCCGGTCGCGCGACCACATCCTGCCGACCGGCGGCTACAAGCGCTCCGGCATCGGCAAGGATCTGGGCCGCGAGGCCTATCTCGCCAACCGCAAGAGCAAGAGCGTGCTCATCGGCCTGTGACCAATGAGCCATTCCGCCATCCCGAACGTGAGGAACCCTCTATGCCGCCTCTGAAGGACACCGACCTCTTCCGTCAGCACGGGCTCATCGGCGGGGAGTGGCTCGCGGCTTCGTCCGGCAAGGTGCTCGAGGTCATCGACCCGGCAACCCAGGACATTGTCGGCACCGTGCCGGACATGGGTGCCGCCGAGACCCGGGCCGCGATCACGGCGGCCGAGGCCGCCCAACGGTGCTGGAAACGGAAGACCCACGCCGAGCGTGCCGCCCTGCTAGAGGCCTGGCACGACCTGATGCTCGCGCACGAGGGCGATCTCGCGCTGATCCTCACCCTGGAGCAGGGCAAACCGCTCCCGGAAGCCCAGGGCGAGATCCGCTATGGCGCCGCCTTCGTCAAATGGTTCGCCGAGGAGGCCCGGCGCATCAATGGCTCGGCCATCCCGTCGCCGACGTCGGACCGCCGCATCGTCGTGCTGAAGCAGCCGGTCGGCGTGTGCGGCATCATCACGCCCTGGAATTTTCCGAATGCGATGATCACCCGCAAGGTGGCGCCGGCGCTCGCCGCCGGCTGTACCGTCGTCATCAAGCCGTCGGAGCTGACGCCCTTCTCGGCACTGGCGTTGGGTGTGCTGGCCGAGCGCGCCGGCATTCCTGCCGGCGTCGTCAATATCGTGACCGGCCTGCCGGCGGAGATCGGCCAGGAGATCCTGGCGAATGAGACGGTGCGCAAGATCTCGTTCACCGGCTCGACGCGCGTCGGCTCGCTGCTGATGCGCGGCGCCGCCGACAGCGTGAAGCGCCTGAGCCTGGAACTGGGCGGCAATGCGCCGTTCATCGTGTTCGACGACGCCGATCTCGAGCTCGCGGTCGAAGGTGCGGTCGCCTCGAAGTTCCGCAACGGCGGCCAGACCTGCGTCTGCGCCAACCGGATCCTGGTCCAGTCGGGCATCCATGACGCCTTCGCCGCAAGGCTCGCCGCGCGCGTCAATGCGATGAAGGTCGGTCCGGGCACGGAAGCCGGTGTCGCGATCGGCCCGATGATCAACATGGCCGCCGTCGACAAGATCGACCGCCATGTGGCGGATGCGCTCGCTAAGGGCGCCAGGGTCGCAACGGTGGCGCCGACCCTCCCGAGGGGACGCCAGTACGTGGCGCCGGTCGTGCTCACCGGCGCCACGACCGAGATGCTGCTGGCAAACGAGGAGACGTTCGGCCCGGTAGCGCCGCTGTTCCGCTTCGAGACCGAGGAAGAGGCGCTGGCGATCGCCAACGGCACGCCGTTCGGCCTCGCGGCCTATTTCTACACGGAAAGCTTGCGGCGCGCCTGGCGGGTCGGCGAAGCGCTCGAATTCGGCATGGTCGGACTCAATACCGGCGCGATCTCGACCGAGGTCGCCCCGTTCGGCGGCGTCAAGCAGTCCGGCCTCGGCCGGGAGGGCGCCCAGGTCGGGATCGAGGAATATCTGGAGCTGAAGAGCTTCCACATGGGCGGCCTCGGCTGAGCGGACCGGCCGCCGCCTCTATTGGATGCGATCGAGCGTCTTATAATAGAGGCCGACGAGCGGCAGGAACCATGGCTTGCCGAAATGGCCAGGCACGGCCGGCCAGTCGACGCCCTTCATCGGGTTGCGGTCTTCCCGCCCCAGGATGGCGTCGGCCATGATCATGCCGAGATACGTCGAGAGCTGCGCGCCGTGGCCCGAATAGCCCATGGCGTACCAGACCCCGTCCTGATAGCCGGCGCGCGGATAGCGGTCCTGCGTCATGTCGAGGATGCCGCCCCAGCAATAGTCGATCTCGACGCGCGCGAGCTGCGGGAACATCTCGGCCAGCGCCGCCCTCAGGACCTCGCCGCCTTTGGCATCCGACCGCTGGTCCGACGTCGCCGAGAAACGGGCCCGGCCGCCGAAGATCAGCCGATTGTCCGGCGACAGGCGAAAATAATTGCCGACGTTCATCGAGGTGACGCAGGTGCGGTTCGCCGGCATGGTCGCCGCGATCTCCGCCTCGCCCAAAGGCCGTGTCGCAACGATGAAGCTGCCGACCGTCACGATGCGGCGCCGGAAATAGCCGAAATTGGGCGTCGTATAAGCGCCGGTCGCAAGAAAGACATGGTCCGCGGTGAGCGAGCCCCGCGCTGTCGTCAGCACGTGCCGGCCCCCGGTCTGCTGCCGGGCGGTCACCGCCGCGTGCTCGAAGATGGTGGCGCCGCGCCGGACGGCCGCAGCGGCAAGGCCCACGGCATAGCGCCCCATGTGCATCATGCCGCTCTTCCTGTAGAGCATCGCCCCGTAGAACGGCGAGCCGACCTCCGCCTTCAGATCCTCCGACGACAGCAGCGCCGTGTCCGCATCGACCTCGGCATGGATCGCTTCGAAATTGCGTGCCATGGCATCGAAATGCTTCGGCTTGGAGGCAAGCTTGAGCTTGCCCGCGCGCCGGAAGCTGCAATCGATGCCTTCCTCGGCAACCACCGCCTCGATCGTGTCGATGGCCGCATCGAACGCCTTGTAGAGCGCGATGGCGCGCTCCTTGCCGAGCTCGGCCTTGGCGGCGAGATAGCTGTGGGCGAGCCCATTGTTGAGATGGCCGCCATTGCGGCCCGACGCCCCTGAGCCCACCTGGTCCGCCTCCAGCACGACGACCTTGGCGCCGGCCTTGGCGAGCTGGCGCGCGGCGGCGAGCCCGGTGAAGCCGCCGCCCATGACGGCGACATCATAGTGCCCCTCGACCGGGCCCTGGGCGCCCCCGTCGAAAACGGGAGCGGTGTCGTGCCAATAGGAGACAAACTTCATGGGCTCCGCCCTCGTTAGAGGCCGACGACGCCGGGCAACCCTGAGATATCGGCGATCTCGACATATTCATAATAGGGGATGGCCGGGTCATGCCCGCGGTTGACCCAGACCTTGTGCTTAATGCCGAGATCATACGCCGCCATCAGGTCGTAGCGGAAAGAGGACGAGCAGTGCAGCACGTCTTCCGGGCCGCAGCCCAGCATGTCGAACATATATTCGAACGCCTTGAAGCGCGGCTTGTATGCCTGGGCCTGCTCCGCCGTGTAGACGGCATGGAACGGTGCGCCCAGCTTCTCGACGTTCGACCCGATCTGCGCATTCGCGGCGTTCGACAGGATGACCAACGGGATCTCCTTGGCGACCTTGGCAAGGCCGGCCGGCACGTCGGGATGCGGCCCGAAGGTCGGCACGCTCTCGTAGGCCCTCTTGCCGTCCTCGTCGCGGAAGGCGACGCCGTGGGCCTTGCAGGTGCGCTTCAACGAGTTGTGGATGACGTCGCCATAAGGCTTCCAGTCGCCCAAGATCTCGTCCCGCCGATAAAAGGCGAAATCGGTGGTGAACTTCTGCATGCGCGCGGCGTCGACCCGGTCGCTGAAGAGCTCGCGCGCGACCTCGGCCATCGCGAAATTGATGAGGGTGCCGTAGCAGTCGAAAGTGACGTACTTGGGGCGAAATCCGGCCATCTGCGTCCATCCTCCGTTGGGAAGCAACCACGCTTCTGCTGATCCCATCCTACGTCGCGGGGCTGCCGCGGGATCGACTGAACTGCCCGGCCCGGAAAGCAGATTGTTTCGTTTGCGAGGGGAGGTTCGGCACAGAGTTCCACGCCGGCTCTGCGATAGATGAGGGCGCCACGCCGCTAAGACGGCAAGCGGGGAACGCCTATGCAGACACTCGACGACATCACCTTGACGGCCTTCGGCCCCGAGCATCTGGAAGGGGCCGTGGCGCTGTCGCGCCAGGTGAAATGGCCCCACCGCCCGGAAGACTGGCGCATGATGCTGCAACTGAGCGCCGGCACCGTGGCGGTCGATCACGCGGGCCGCGTGCTGGGCACCGTGCTCATGACGCCCTATGGCCAGGACTGCGCCACCATCAATACGGTGATCGTCGACGAAGCCTTGCGCGGCCGGGGCCTCGCCCGCCGGCTGATGGCGGCGGCGCAATCACTGGCCGGCACGCGGCCGCTCCGGCTGATCGCGACCGCCGACGGACTGCCGCTCTACCGCAAGCTGGATTTCGTCGAATGCGGCGAAATCCGCCAGCACCAGGGCGCCGTCGTGGCGGTCGCTGCACCGGAAATCGTCGAGTACGCAACCGCGGCGGACTTCGCGGCCATCAGGGCGCTCGATCGCGCGGTGTTCGGTGCCGACCGCCGGTCGCTGTTCGATCTGCTCGAAGCGAACGCGCAATGGGCGGTCATCCGGCGCCACGGGGCGATCGGCGGCTTCGCGGCGATCCGTCCGTTCGGACGCGGCGAAGTCGTCGGCCCGGTCATCGCGGCGAATGTCGACGACGCCGAAGCGCTGATTACCTGCTTCGCGGCCGCGCGGACCGGTGCGTTCCTGCGCGTCGATACGCCGGACGACAGCGGATTGTCCGGCTGGCTCACCGAAATCGGCCTCGTCGAGGTCGGCGGCGGCGTCGTCATGCACAAACCGACGGAGATAGCGGGCGGCAGCGCCCGCGCCACCATCTTCGCCCTCGCCAGTCAGGCCCTTGGTTAATTCGGAGATCGGCATGCTCGCCAATTCCCTCAACGAACTCGATCGCGCCCACCTGATCCACCCCGTCGCCTCCTATCGCGGGCACGAGAAGCTCGGCGTGCGGGTGCTGAAATCCGCCAAGGGCGCCACGGTGACCGACGCGACCGGCCACCAGCTGATCGACGGCTTCGCCGGCCTCTGGTGCGTCAATGCCGGCTACGGCCACGAGAGCATCGTCGAGGCGGCCGCCCGACAGATGCGCGAGCTGCCCTATGCCACGGCCTATTTCGACCTCGGTTGCGAAGCGGCGATCCGCCTCGCCGCCGAGCTCGCCGACCGCGCACCCGGCGACCTCAATCACATCTATTTCACGCTCGGCGGCTCGGACGCGATCGACAGCACGGTCCGCTTCGTCCGGTATTACTGGCATGCCAAGGGCGAGCCGCAGCGCGACCAGTTCATCTCGGTCGCCCAGGGCTATCACGGCTCGTCAACCGTCGGCGCCGGCCTGACCGCCCTCCCCTCGTTCCACGCCGGCTTCGGCGTGCCGTTCGACTGGCAGCACAAGATCCCGTCGCCCTACCCCTATCGCAATCCCGTGGGCAGCGATCCCGAGGCGATCATCGCGGCCTCGCTCGCGGCTCTCGAGGAGAAGATCGAGGCGATCGGCCCGGACCGCGTCGCCGCCTTCTATGTCGAGCCGATCCAGGGCTCGGGCGGCGTGATCGTGCCGCCCGCCGGTTGGCTCAGGGCGATCCGCGAGCTCTGCCGCCGGCACGGCATCCTGTTCGTCGCCGACGAGGTGATCACCGGTTTCGGCCGGACCGGGCCACTGTTCGCCTGCACGGACGACGACATCGTCCCGGACTTCATGACCACCGCGAAGGGGCTGACGTCGGGTTATGTGCCGATGGGCGCCGTCTTCATGGCCGACCATGTCTATGACGTGATCGCCGACGGGGCGGGCCAGGCGGCGGTCGGGCACGGCTATACCTATTCCGCCCATCCAGTGAGCGCCGCCGTGGGCCTGGCGGTCCTGAAGCTCTACGAGGGCGGCCTGCTCGACAATGGCATCAAGGCCGGGCGCCGCCTGCTCGCGGGACTCGAAAGCCTGCGCGACCATCCGCTTGTCGGCGACGTGCGCGGCCGCGGCATGCTCGCCGCCGTCGAGTTGGTCACGGACAAGGCGCGGAAGACGCCGCTGCCGGCGGCCGCCGAGCCGGCGCGCCGCATCTTCGACCGCGCCTGGGCGAACGGGCTGGTGATCCGCGCCTTCGCCCAGGGCGTGCTGGGATATGCGCCGCCGCTCTGCTGCACCGAAAGCGAGATCGACGCCATCGTCGAACGCACGCGCCGGACGCTCGACGAGACGCTGGCGGATCCCGACGTGCGCCAGGCCCTCGCCTGACGGTTCGGCGCTTCACGCCGGCCGGGAAATGCGGTGCGGCCAGCATATTCGCAATTTTGTGCCGCCCGCACCGGCCATTTCGGAGAATCCGGCGCGGAAGACGTGAGAGACTAGCGGGCTAGAAATCCAAGAATCCAAGGGAACACGGGCTTTTTCGCGCGAGCGGCGGCGAAACCGCACAAAATTTCGCTCGTCACCGCCCCGAAGAGACGTCGGACGGAAGCCGCCCGACCCTGAAGAAGCAAAGAACAAGAGCTTATAGCCGACCCGCCGGGACAGATCCGCAATCAAGACGGACGACCGGCCCAATAGACAGGAAGGGAAGCTTCATGGACAACAAGGTCACGAACTGGGACAAGTCCGACGACGCCCTGGTCGAAAACGCCATTCGGCGTGGTGCGAGCCGCCGTGAGCTTCTGCAGATGATGCTCGCCGGCGGCGTCGCGATGTCCTCGGGCGTCGCTCTTCTCGGACGGGCCACGGCTGCCGTCGCGGCCACGCCCGTCTCCGGCGGCGCCTTCAAGGCTGCAGGCTTTTCCGCCTCGACCGCGGATACGCTCGATCCGGCCAAGGCCTCGCTCTCGACGGACTATGTGCGCTGCTGCGCGCTCTACAACCGGCTTACCAACATCGACAATGCCGGCGCGACGCAGATGGAGCTCGCCGACAGCGTCGAGAGCGCCGATGCCAAGGTCTGGACCGTCAAGCTGCGCAAGGGCGTGCATTTCCACGACGGCAAGGACTTGACGGCCGACGATGTCGTCTTCTCGCTGAAGCGCCATCTCGACCCATCGGTCGGCTCCAAGGTCGCGAAGATCGCCGCCCAGATCAGCGGCGTCAAAGCGGTCGACAAATCGACGGTGGAGATCACGCTCGCCAACCCGAACGCCGATCTGCCGACGATCCTGGCGCTGCATCATTTCATGATCGTCGCCGACGGGACCAAGGACTTCTCCAAGGGCAACGGCACCGGCGCCTTCGTGCTGCAGAGCTTCGAGCCAGGCGTGCGCTCGACCATGTCGAAGAACAAGAACTACTGGAAATCGGGCGCGCCCTACCTCGACTCCTTCGAGTTCTTCGCGATCAGCGACGACAACGCCCGGGTCAACGCGCTCCTGTCCGGTGACATCCATCTGGCCGCGGCGATCAATCCCCGCTCCATGCGGCTCATCGAGGGCCAGAGCGGCTTCGTGCTCTCGAAGTCGAGCGCCAACAACTACACCAACCTCAATATGCGCATCGACATGGCGCCCGGAAACAGCGCGGACTTCGTCGCCGGCATGAAGTACCTGGTCAATCGCGAGCAGATCCTGAAGTCGGCACTGCGCGGCCTGGGCGAGCTTGGCAACGACCAGCCGGTATTCCCGGGCAACATCTATCGGAACAACGAGATCAAGCCCAAGTCCTTCGATCCGGACAAGGCGAAGTTCCACTTCCAGAAGGCCGGGGTGCTGGGCCAGTCCATCCCCGTCATCGCGTCGGACGCGGCCGGCTCGTCGGTCGACATCGCGATGATCCTCCAGGCCGCCGGCGCCAATATCGGCTTGAAGCTCGACGTCCAGCGCGTGCCGCCCGATGGCTACTGGGACAATTACTGGCTGAAGGCGCCGATCCATTTCGGCAACATCAACTTCCGCCCGACGCCGGACATCCTGTTCTCGCTGCTCTATTCCTCGGACGCGCCCTGGAACGAGAGCCATTACAAGTCGGAGAAGTTCGACAAGATGCTGGTCGAGGCGCGCGGCATGCTCGACCAGGCCAAGCGCAAGGAGATCTACGGCGAGATGCAGGCCATGGTCTCCGAGGAGGCCGGCACGATCATCCCGGCCTATATTGCAGGCGTCGACGCGCTCACGGCCAAGCTCAAGGGGTTCGAGACGAACCCACTCGGCGGCATGATGGGCTACGGCATGGCCGAGCACGTCTGGTTCCAGGCCTGACTTTTTCCAGGCTTGACTTGGGCGGCCCGGTCCGCCGGATCGGGCTCGTCTCCTTGTCTGGTCCATGGTCTGATCGGCGACGGGGCATGGATCGAGCGGAACCGCTTCGGCGCTTCCCTTCGATCCGCTCCGGCTGGCCTGTCATTTGCCACCCCTATGGAAGTGCACCAACAGGACGCGTGCGGATGAACACCCTGGTTCCGAGCCTCATCCTGAAACGGCTGGTCGTGGCGATCATCACTTTGCTGATCGTCTCCTTCGCCGTGTTCTTCGCAACAAGCCTGCTGCCGGGCGACACGGCCACCATCCTCTTGGGCCAGGCGGCGACGCCCGAGGCCGTCGCCGGCCTGCGCAAGGCGATGCATCTCGACGACCCGGCGATCTTCCGCTTCCTGCGCTGGATACTGGGGCTGTTCCAGGGTGACCTCGGCACCTCCTATGCCAACAAGATGCCGGTGGCAGCATTGATCGGCGAGCGCTTCGTCAACACCATGAAGCTCGCGGGCATCACGACGCTCGTCTCGGTGCCGCTGGCGCTGACACTCGGCATCACGGCCGCGACCCTCCGCGGCTCGACTTACGACCGGATCGTGACCGTGCTCAGCATCGGCGTCATCTCCGTCCCGGAATTCATGGTGGCGACGACCGCGGTGCTGCTGTTCGCGGTCTATCTCCGATGGCTGCCGGCGCTCTCGCTCGCCAACAACGTCCACTCGCTCATCGATGTGGTGAAGATCTACGCCATGCCGGTCATCACGCTCACCTTCGTCGTCTCGGCGCAGATGATCCGCATGACGCGGGCCGCCGTGATCGAGACGCTCAACACCGCCTATGTCGAGATGGCGCTCCTGAAGGGCGCCTCGCGCGGCCGCCTCGTCCTGAAGCACGCCTTGCCGAACGCGCTTGGGCCCATCGTCAATGCCGTGGCGCTGTCGCTCTCCTATCTCATCGGCGGCGTCATCATCGTCGAGACGATCTTCAACTATCCCGGTATCGCGAAGCTCATGGTCGACGCGGTCGCGACGCGCGACCTGCCGCTGATCCAGAGCTGCGCCATGATCTTCTGCCTGGGCTACCTGATCCTGATCACCGCCGCGGACATCGTCGCCATCGTGTCCAACCCGAGGCTGCGATGACCGACGCCGTTGCATCCAAACCTGCCGGGTCGCGCCTGGGCTACCGCTTCAACATCGTCGGCGTCGCCGCCCTCGCACTCATTCTGGCCTGGGCGATCGTGGCGCTGCTCGCGCCCTGGCTCATCCCCCATCCCGTGGGCGAGATCGTCGACCTGGACTATTTCCAGCCGATCAGTGCCGACGCCTGGCTCGGCTCCGACTATCTCGGCCGCGACATGTTCTCCCGCGTCCTGATGGGCGCCCGCTACACCGTCGGCATCTCGCTCGCGGCCGTCGTCATCGCCTGCTTCAGCGGCGTCACCCTCGGCATGACCGCGGCTGTCTCCGGCGGGCTTGTCGACATGCTCTTGAGCCGCTTCCTTGACGCGATGAGCTCCATTCCGAGCAAGCTCTTCGGCCTGGTCGTGGTCGCTGCGGTCGGATCTTCCATCCCGGTGCTGACCCTGACGCTCGCAATCATCTACATTCCCGGCGCCTACCGATTCAGCCGCGCGCTCGCCGTCAACATCAACACGATGGACTTTATGACCGTGGCGCGCATCCGTGGCGAAAGCACGCTTTATCTGATCGGCGCGGAAATCCTGCCCAACATCATCCGCCCCGTGCTGGCCGACCTCGGCCTTCGGTTCGTGTTCATCGTGCTGCTGCTCTCGGGCCTGTCGTTCCTGGGACTCGGATTGCAGCCGCCCTATGCCGATTGGGGGGCCCTCGTCCGGGAGAACATCGGCGGGCTGCCGTTCGCAGCCCCGGCGGTCATCGTGCCGTCGCTCGCCATCGCGAGCCTCACCATCAGCGTCAATCTGCTGATCGACAACCTGCCGCAGAAGATCAGGGACAGGAGCGCATGATGGCCGGCAGCCCGAATCTCGTGGAAATCCGCGACCTCAAGGTCGAAGCCAAGACCGATGCCGGCCGCCGGATCGAGATCATCAAGGGCGCCAGCCTCGAGATCGCCCGGGGCGAGATCGTGGCGCTCATCGGCGAGAGCGGCTCGGGCAAGACGACCATGGCCTTGACGCTTATGGGCTATGCCCGCCCCGGCTGCCGGATCTCCGGCGGCACGGTGCTGGTGGACGGCAAGGATCTGCTGGCACTCCCGGAACAGGAGCGCGCGCGGCTGCGCGGCACGGAAGTGGCCTATATCCCGCAAAGTGCCGCCGCCGCCTTCAACCCGTCGGCCAAGATCATGGATCAGGTGATCGAGGTCACCCGCATTCACGGCCTCATGCCGCCCGACAAGGCGCGCAAACGGGCCGTCGCCCTGTTCAAGGCCCTGTCGCTGCCGAGCCCGGAGACGATCGGCGAGCGCTTTCCCCACCAGGTCTCGGGCGGCCAGCTACAGCGACTGTCGGCCGCCATGGCGCTGATCGGCGATCCGAAGCTGGTGATCTTCGACGAGCCGACGACGGCGCTCGACGTCACGACCCAGATCGAGGTGCTGAAGGCGTTCAAGACGGTCATGCGCAGCAGCGGGATGGCCGGCGTCTATGTCTCCCACGACCTCGCGGTCGTGGCGCAGATCGCCGACCGGATCGTCGTGCTCAAGGATGGCGAGGGGAAGGAGACCGGCACCACGGCCGAGATCCTCTATACCGCCAAGCATCCCTATACGCGGGAGCTGCTCGCCGCCTTCGGACCGACGCCCTGCGATCGGTGCGCGGAGCGGGAGCCGGAAGACCAGCCCCTGCTCGAGATCGAGGACCTGACCGCGGGCTTCGGGCCCATTCAGCCCAACGGCCTGCCGCTCGTGCCCGCCGTGCAGTCGGTCAGCCTCAGGATCGAGAGGGGCCGCAATCTCGGCATCGTCGGTGAGAGCGGCTCGGGCAAGTCGACGCTCGCGCGAACGATCGCGGGCATCCTGCCGGCCGCAGCCGGCCGCATCACCTTCGACGGCAAGGCGCTCAAGCGTTCGGCGCACGAACGCAGCCGCGAGCAGCTGCGCGAGGTGCAGATCGTTTTCCAGTCTGCCGATACCGCGCTCAACCCGGCGAAGGCGATCGAGGACATCCTGGGCCGGCCCCTCGCCTTCTATCACGGCATGGACCGGAAGGCCCGCGACGCGCGCATCGACCAACTGCTCGACATGGTGAAGCTGCCGCGCACGCTGCGCCAGCGCCGGCCGTCGGAATTGTCGGGCGGACAGAAGCAGCGCGTCAATTTTGCGCGCGCGCTCGCCGCCGACCCGAAGCTGATCCTGTGCGACGAGATTACATCGGCCCTCGACACGGTCGTTGCCGCCGCCGTCATCGAGCTGCTCAAGGAGCTGCAGCGGGAGCTCAGCCTCTCCTACATCTTCATCAGTCACGACCTGTCGGTGGTCGAGGCCATTTGCGACGAGATCGTGGTGATGTACGGCGGCAAGCAGGTCGAACAGATCGTACCGGCCCGGGCGGAGCCGCCGCAGCATCCCTATTCCCAGCTGCTGTTCGCGTCGGTGCCGAAGCTTGATCCGGCTTGGCTCGACCGGCTCGACCAGAACCCCGAGCTTGTGCGCGAGTATTGCCGCCGCTGAAAGGCCGGGAAAGAGGAATGGTCAGAGCGGAAAGAGCTTGGTCAGCGGCAGATGATTTTTCACGATCGGCGATTTCAGCACGACGAAGCTGAAATATTTATCGATGCCGATATCCATGTCGGTCAGTCGTTCCATGATCGTTTGATATTCATCGATCCCGGAAGTCACGAATTTCAATAGATAATCATAGCCGCCGGAAATCAGGTGACATTCGATCACCTGCGCTATTTTCTCGATGGTGGCGATGAATCGCGCGAAATCGGCCTGCCGGTGATTCTTCAGCGTGATTTCGGTAAAGACCATCAGGGTCGGCCCGAGCTTACGGACGTTGATCAGCGCGGAGTAGCTCTCGATGTAGCCCTCGGCTTGCAATTTCTTGACCCGGATCAGGCAGGGACTCGGCGAGAGGTTGACCAGCTCGGCGAGCTCCACGTTCGTGATGCGGCCGTTCTTCTGCAGTTCGTAGAGGATCTTGATGTCGATCCGGTCGAGTTTCATGGGGCCCGCCAATCTGGAACGTCGGCCGTAAGACAGCAGCATAAAGTGCTGGGGTGAGGCGGAATGGAGTCTAGCACACCCACGACGGCGATCGACGAGCGACCAAACTCGCCGACAAAGCATTATGCTTTGTGGGCTCGCGGGTCCGCAGAATTATATGCCGCCGCAAGACTGTTTACGGCAGCGCCCTCCCCCACGAACTCCCTAGATTGGGGGCAACGCCGGAGACGCCCGATGCCCGCACCGCTGCTTCATGTTGAGACCTCACCCGATCTGCTGAAATCTGCGGATGTCGTGGTAATCGGCGGCGGGATCGTCGGCGTCTTTGCAGCCTATTATCTGGCGAAGCGGGGCATCCAGGTTGCGCTCGTTGAAAAGGGCCGCATCGGCGCCGAGCAATCGAGCCGCAACTGGGGCTGGTGCCGCCAGCAGAACCGCGACGCGCGCGAATTGCCGATGGCGAGCAAGAGCCTCGATCTCTGGGAGCGCTTTGCCGCCGAGAGCGGCGAAGACACCGGCTTCCGGCGCTGCGGGTTGTTCTATCTGAGCGACGACGACGCCGAGCTCGAGCGTTGGGCGCGCTGGCGCGATTTCGCCCGAAGCGTCAGCGTCACCACCCACATGCTGGACAGTGCTGAGGCGAGCGAGCGCGGCCGCGCCACCGGGCGCGTGTGGAAGGGGGGCGTCTTCTCCCCATCCGACGGCACGGCCGATCCTTCCATGGCGGCGCCGGCTGTCGCCCGTGCAATCATGAAGCTGGGCGGCACCGTGCATCAGAATTGCGCTGCGCGCGGCGTCGAGACCGAGGGTGGCCGCTTGAGTGGCGTCGTCACGGAAAGCGGCACGATCTTGACCAGGACCGCCGTGCTCGCCGGCGGTGCCTGGGCCTCGTCCTTCTGCCGCCAGCTCGGCATTCGCTTTCCCCAGGCTTCGATCCGCTCGTCGATCCTGGCGGTCTCGCCGCCGAGCGCCAATGGGCTGCCCGATGCGCTCCATACCGCCGGCGTCTCGGTCACCCGCCGGAGTGATGGCGGCTACACGCTTGCCATCAGCGGGCGCGGCCGGGTGGACGTGACGCCGCAGCAGCTGCGGTTCGCACCGCAGTTCCTGCCCATGTTCGCCAAGCGCTGGCGCAGCCTTGCGCCGGGCGGGCTCGAGGGTATCCGCTCCGGCCATGAGACACTCGAACGCTGGCGGCTCGACGAACCGACCCCGATGGAACGGATGCGCATTCTCGATCCCAAGCCGGACCGGTCGGCCATTCGTCTCACCCATGATCGCGCGGTCGAGCTTCTGCCCGGGCTCGCCGAGACCAGCATCACCAGTGCCTGGGCCGGCTATATCGACAGCACGCCGGACGGTGTTCCGGGCATCGGGCCCGTCGCAGGGATCCCCGGCTTCGTGCTGGCTGCCGGCTTCTCCGGCCACGGCTTCGGCATAGGCCCCGGTGCCGGCCATCTGATTGCAGACCTGATCTCGGGGGCCGAGCCAATCGTTGATCCGAGGCCCTATCGCCTTGAGCGGTTCGATGTCTCGGCTTGGGGGCGCGTCGCGGACTTCTAGGCGTAGCTTCACACATTGACTGCGTTTGGCGGGAGCCGCTTCGCGTTGCTTTGAACTGTTGAGCGCTTCCCGCGACGAGTCCGAGGCAGAAGCGGGCAGTCTCCGTCTCATGCCTGATCCGTCCCGGACTTACGCCTTGGCGGCGTTCTGTGCAGCCTCGAATACATCGCGTGCGGACGTCGTACCCGCTATGTGCTCCGTACCCTCGACTCCGAGGTCCATCCATCCCGCGTTCACGGCCTCAAACATTTCTTCGGCAGGTCCGGTGTGGCCCTTCGGGATGCCGAATTGCTCGAACGCTTCCGCCCACCCTGCACGCGGAACTGCAAAGGCTTTCACGTCGAGATTCAGGACTTCGCCCAATTGCTCCGCGACTTCATCCGCGGTGACCATCGAACCAAGCTCGACGACGCGCTGCCCTGACCACGCTGGCCCGGTCAAAAGCGTTGCGACCTCCGCGCCGATGTCGTTCGTCGCGACCATGGTCGATTTCCGGTTTGTCGGATTGTAGTAGACCGGTAGCGTTCCGCCCTGGGCGACCTGCAAGCCGTAGAGAAAGTTTTCGAAGAATCCACCTGCGCGCACAAATGCGATTGGCGATATCAGGTCGCGAAAACCTTGCTCCAGAAGCGACAAGGCCGTGATCATCCCGAGCCCGCTGGTCCTGTTCGCACCCATCGACGAAAGCGCTACTACCCGCGGCGGCGCTGCCTTGGCGAGCGCCTCGACATAGTTCGCAATCACGCCCTTGGCTTCTTTGTAATCGGGCGAGGGGGCCCAGACAGCCGGCAACATGACAAACGCGCCTTCGACGCCTTTGAGCGCCCGCTCGATGGCTGCCGAATCATTCCAGTCACCGTCAACCAGTTCCACACCCTGGTTCGCCCAGCTTGACGCCTTCTCGCGATTGCGGACTAGCGCGCGTACCTCCTTGCCGTGCGCCAACAGATGTTCTGCCGTTGCACCGCCCACTTTTCCCGTGATTCCCATTACTAAAAACATGCGCTTTCTCCTGATCTAGCGGGACAGAGCACTGCCCCTGTTGGTTCAACGGATGAGCGGCAGAATGGCCCGGATACGGGGATCGCGCGTGTAGAGGCCGCCCCATGCCATCGCGCCCAGAAGCAGGGAAATGATTTCCGGCGGCGATCCCAACTCACCGATGCGGACATGGGCGCAGATGGCACCTCCCAAAAAGCCCGTCACTAGGATCGCGCCAAGGACGGCGGTGGCCGGGATGGCGTAAAGGATGGCGCAGGCGAGGATGATCGGACCCACGACACGGGTCAGGTCCATCGCGAACCCGGTCTCCTGCAACATGCTCGCGATCTGTGCCGGCACGAAAAGCTGAATAGCCCCGTCTGCCACCAGAGCGATAACGACAATCGCGCTCATGATCCGCCCGGCCCACAGGCTGCGATGCCAGGCCATAGCTTCAGGCACCTGATGCGGGTTCATAGTTTCGGACACTTTTCGTTCTCCGATGGGGTCATCCAATTTCGGAGCTTACTGTGCCTCTTGCAGATGACAAATACCGACAACGTGAACGCATTGTTCTATATATTGAGAACAATACCGAGGCACGAACATGCAGAATCTCGAACCCATCCTCATATTCATAACGGTAGCGGAAATGGGGAGCTTCACCCGCGCCGCCGATAGCCTGGGCATCCAAAAGGGGAGGGCCTCAACGGCGGTCCGGAAGCTGGAAGAAGAGGTCGGTGTCAGGCTCCTGCACCGGACGACGCGGAGCGTGCAGTTGACGGAAGACGGACGCGCATTTCATGCCCGTGCCCGCGATCTGCTTGCTGAAGTCGATGACCTACACTCGATGTTCGCAGGCGATCGTGTGGCACTTCGCGGGCGTTTACGGGTCGATCTTCCGACCGAGGTGGCGCGTACAACGATCGTGCCGGCCTTGCCGGATTTCATGGCGACTCACCCCGAGTTGGAGCTGGAGGTGTCGAGTACGGATCGGCAAGTCGATCTGGTTCAAGAGGGGTTCGACTGTGTATTGCGGCTTGGACCCATAGGGGACGAGACGCTGATTGCCCGTCCACTGGGCCTGTTGCGCGTGGTCAACGCTGCCAGCCCCGCCTATCTGGCGCGCTATGGCGTGCCTCGATCGTTAGAAGATCTCCAGCGTCAGGAACATCGGACAATTCATTTTTCGACGGTGCTGGGCGCAAGACCCTATGGATGGGAATATCCGGACGGCGACAGCTACGCGACGCTTCAGTTGCCAGGTGCGCTACACGTCAACAGCGCGCAGACCTACGAAGCCGCTGCCCTCGCCGGCCTTGGCCTGATTCAGGCGCCCCTCTTGGGGATTGGCCGATACTTAGAGAGTGGAGCGCTTGTGGAGATCATACCCGATTGTCGTCGCCGGGCGCTCGCCGTGTCCCTCGTCGTAGCACATCGGAGCAATCTGTCGCGCCGAGTCCGCGCATTCATGAAATGGATCGAAGATGTGCTGACGCCGTATCTGGAATAGCGAGACGAACATTCTGAAGTTATGTCTGCCGGTCGGCGACCCGGCGGTCCAACATAATGCGACGCTGAAACCGGCGACCTTTGAAGTCCGACATGAGATATCCTGAAACAACGGAACCATTCCGTATCAGGTTCGGAAATATCCGGTTGCCCGCAACCTTATCCGGGACCGCCCGTCGATCTCCGTAAGGCAGCAAACGGGCAATCGGAACGAATGGTCGCTTTCGGGACGGCTCACTTTGCCCGGGAACGACCGAGATGGGCGCAATTCAGGCCCCAAGCTTCCGGAGTTGGCCGTGCAGCCCGCTCGCCACCGGGATCGCGCCGCTCGCCCCATCGGCCGTGCGGAACGGCCCCCGACCTCCGTATCGTCCCGTCGACTTCACCTTTTGGTCGGGGATTGACGAAATGATGTTTCAAGTAATCTTGGCTGCCTTGATGGTCGCGGGTGCCGTGCACGCGCAGGTAAGGCGAGGGCCCTCCAAGGGCCGAACAGCCGAAATGATGCTCGTCTATGTGCTCTCCGGCTACTGTGGCGTCATGATGTTCGTCATCGGACTCGTGGCGGTCCTCAATCCGGATTGGGTCGCCACCAACATGGCGCAGGTGCCCCCCGGGAATCCGGTAATGATCTGGGCCAGATTCCTCTTCCTCGGCCTGGCTATCGTCGCGATAATGACGATATGGCTCCGTGGCGTTTTCCTGATTGCACCTGTCATCGTCTGGTCGATCTATTGGGCCGGTGCCACCTATGCTCATCTCGCCGCCGACCGGCAGAACGGCTATTCCCTGACGCCTCGACTGTTCTTCGAGACCTTCGTCGGACACGGCCTTGTCGCGCTGATCCTGCTTGTCCTGGCCGGGGCGCTGTGGCGCCAATCGGTAACGGCCCGGCGCACGATCGATGCCTGAATTCGGTCTCCCTCCCTTCCATGCCGTTGGCACCTCCTGTTGGCGGCATGGAGGAAGGAAGACCCCGCGCAGTAAACCTCAATCGATGACTCGCCTACTGCTTTCCCTGCTCGCGGCCCTCTGGTCGCTTCTCTGGCTTTTGGTTTCGCTGCTGGAGATTGCCGGAAATCTCCATAATCCGGCGCTGCAGGGTTGGCCGCTCCTGGCACTGCTCGGGCCGTCGGCCGCAGTGCCGGTCATCTGGTTAGGTCTATGGCTCGGCTCCGGGGCATTCCGGCGAATTCCGCTCGACCGGCCGGCCAGATGGTTCCTCTCTTCGCTTCTGGCGAGCCCATTCCTCGCCGTCGCCGTTATCCTCATCGTGCATGGCGGTCGTTTGTGGCTGTTTGCGCTCGGACATGGCGAGTATGGCCATCTCCCATGGCCGGGCCTTGTCGTCTACGAATTCGGCAAGGTCCTGTTGTTCCACGCCCTGTGGCTCGGCTTCGCCTTCGGCGCCAGGTCCTTCGTCGACTGGCAGACGCAATCCCGGGTCCTGCTGGAAAGCCAGCGGGCGCTCGCCGAATCGCAATTGATCCAGCTGCGCGAACAATTGCGCCCGCATTTCCTGTTCAACACGCTGAACACGATCTCGTCCCTCATGCAGAGCGACGTGGCGAGAGCGGATCGGCTGATTGTCCGTCTTGCTGATCTGTTGCGCAGCAGTCTTGCCCTTGGCAGCCAGACGCTTGTCACTCTCGAGTCGGAATTGCGCTTTCTGGACCTCTATGCCGGGGTGATGACCGAGCGCTTCAGCGGGCGAGTGACGGTCGACTGGCAGATCGAGCCCGCTGCGCGCCCCTTGTTCGTGCCGGCGCTCCTTCTGCAGCCGCTCCTGGAAAACGCCTTCCGCCACGGGGTCGAGGCCGTCTCTGGGCCGCAGACTATTGCGATTGCGGCCCGGCTCGCCACGGAAAGCTCGCGGCTGGAAATCGCCATTCGTTCCAGCGGTGGCGGCCTGAAGCCTGACGGGCGCGACGGCGTCGGGCTGCAGAACTGCCGCCGGCGGCTTGGCGTCCATTACGGGGATGCAGCCAGCTTGTCCCTGTCCCCAGATGGACTGGGAGGCGTTACAGCCGCTCTGTCGCTGCCTTTGCAACGGGAGCCGTTTCGGTGATTCGCGCCGTCATCGTCGAGGATGAAGCGCCGGCGCGCGACAAGTTGCGGCGATGGCTGCTCCAGGAGCCCGGTATCGAAATCATCGGCGAGGCGGAAGACGGGTTGACCGCCATTCAAGCATTGACCGAATTGGGCCCGGATGTGGTCTTTCTCGACATTCGGATCCCGGAAATCGACGGATTGGAGTTGGCGGATCGGCTGGCCGCACAGGGAGCGCCCGTCATCGTCTTCGTTACGGCCCATGCCGAGCATGCCGCTTCGGCCTTCGACGTCGATGCGGTCGACTATCTTCTCAAGCCCTACGACAAGGAGCGCTTCGATCGGTGCATCGGGCGCATCCGTCAGAAAGTGAGCAGCCGCGCCACGGCGCGACGCCCGTTGATCGTGCCCGTCCGGGATGAGCTGCGGTTGCTCGACGGTACGACGATTATATGGATGGAGGCTGAGGACAACTATGTCCGGATCCACACCCATGAGCGCGATTACCTGCTGCGCCGGACCCTCAAGGACCTGTTGAGCACTCTCGAGCCGAGCCAATTCTTGCGGATACACCGCTCGCGCGCCGTCAATATCGCGGAAATCTCGAGCCTTTGCCCGATGCTCCACGGCGACGCCGAGATCCGGCTGCACGACGGGAAGAAGCTTCGCGTCAGCCGGCGCTACCGGCAGGCGCTGAAGGCTTGGCTGGCGACATGTCTCTGACTGCTTCTCGACCGACGCTGGTACCGCGGTAGCCGCCACAGCCACCGTCGTGGGAACGCCTGCTGATCGGAGGTACCAGCACAGCCCCGTGAAGTCCGCCCTGGGCGCAAATCCGAAGCGAGATTTTCAGCCGTTTGGCCTCCGAGACTTCGAGCCCGCCATGCCCGGCCTGCCAGTTGTAGAAGGTCGCGTCGCTGATGCCGTGCTTGCGGCACACATCCGCCGTCTTCGCGTCCGCCTCCTGCTCCCAGGCTTCCGATGATCTGCTCTTCCGCGAACCGCGACCGCTTCATCGTCCGTTTCCTGATTGAGGCGGAAGCGCGGAAAGCCCGCCATTTCTGGCGGGCTAGCATCTGACATCGCGCCGTTGAGCAAGACATCTCGGCCCGTTTCGCCGCCGAGCGAGTAGCGCTGTCACGACAACTGGCAGCGTCGCGACATAGTCTTCGCGATGCAGACGAGCAAAACGATCGGCTGAGCGCCGAACTGCAGAGCGAGCGAAATAAAGTCGGCGAAGCGCTTGCGCAGTCGGCCGAAGAACGACGTCGAGGCGATCGGCTCGAGGGCCAACTCGCCTCCGCCGATCCGCGGGGCCGCCGCACCGACGATCAGTGCGACCAGCCAAGTAGTGGCACATAACCAGCCGAGGGTGAGCGTAAGCGGCGGTCGATCTGGCAGAGTTGATTGACTGCCCAATTCGTATTCCTGGTGATCTGGAGGGGTGCTCTCATGATGTCGATCAGCGTGCCGGTGATGGGCGAGGCTTTCGTCGCTTCACCATAGACGTCGCGCGAATTCGGTTGGATTGCCGGCAGCCCGTGGAGAATGCCAAGCGCGCCGCACCTCTTGAACCGCGAATATGGAGACTCGCTGCGTCTGTGCCATTGCTGCGAAATGCCACGCGCCTGCTTCCCGATTGTCCAGCGCGTTTGAGTGCTTGACAATCTTCCTACTAGAAGGTAGGCACGGAGCATGGGTAATTTATCACCGACCTCTGACGCCATCCTGGCTTGTGCGCGTTCCTTGATCGTCGCCGGCGGCTATAACGGTTTCAGTTATGCCGACATCGCTGACGTGGTTGGGGTTCGGAAGGCGAGCATCCATCACCATTTCCCGAGCAAGGTCGATCTGGTCCGAACGCTGGTCGCTCAGTATCGGGAAGAGGCTAAAGCAGGGATGGCGAATCTCGAACTTCGGGTATCCGATCCGCTCGAACAGCTTCGGTTCTATATTGGATATTGGGAAGCGTGCATCGCGGACGCCAGCGCTCCCTTCTGTATCGGCGCGCTGTTGGCGAGCCAACTCCCGGTTCTGCCGGAGGAAGTCCGCATCGAGGTGCAGGCACACTTCCGCTCTCTATCAGAGTGGCTGACCTCCGTGCTGGAGCGCGGTGCGCGGCATGGCCATTTCCACCTGATGAGTACCCCACGCGCCGAGGCCGAAGCCTTCATGGCGACGGTTCACGGTGCAATGCTTTCCGCGCGGGCTTACGGCGATCCGACGATTTTCGGCATCGTGACGGCCCCGCTCTTGGAGCGGCTCACCCCGCGACATTGATCATCCACAAAGCTTGCCTCAGCGCGTCCACGAAGCCTACCAACTAGTAGAAAGGCGTTGGTCGGCGCCGAATTGACGCAGTGGCTCAATCCTCCGGGGGCATCGGCATTCGCTCACCCGCCAGCATCGCCGGCGCTGCCGATCGCCGTCCTGCCCAAAGTTGACCGGCTTTTCGAGCGATCATGCGGCGCATCGCATCGAGATGAATACCCGAACTCGCGCCATGAAACTACCGACTAGTAGGTAAAGGAAGATTCTCATGCTTCGCAAGTTGCTCCCGGCGCTTTTCGTCGCCACCACCGCTCTCCCTGCGGCTGCCGTGCTCACGGCGCCGGCGATGGCCCAAAGCCAGCCGGCGGACCAGGTCCGTGTACGGGGCAGCGTCATCAGCCTCGGCGACAAGGCGCTCAAAGTGAAGACCCGCGAAGGTAATACGGTTGACGTGACCCTGGCCGACGGATGGGCGGTTTCCGGCGTGGCGAAAGCCGCGATCACCGACATCAAGCCCGGTGACTATGTCGGCATCGCCTCGCTGCCCAAGGCGAACGGCGGCGATGGCGCGCTCGAGGTTCTCATCTTCCCGCCGGCGCTCAAGGGCGCTGGAGAGGGAAGCCATGGCTGGGATCTGAAGCCCAATAGCAGCATGACCAACGCGACGGTCGCCGATGCGGTCAAGGGCGTCGACGGTCAGACCGTCACCGTGTCCTACCAGGGCAAGGAAAAGAAAATCTCCATTCCCGACGGCACGCCGGTCGTCACGCTGGCGCCTGCCACCAAAGACGACCTGATCCCGGGCGCAATCGTCTTCATCCCGGCGGCGAAGGACGCGTCGGGTGCCCTCGCGACGCACCAAATCGTCGTCGGCACGCACGGCGTCGTCCCGCCGATGTGAGCCGCGCTGCCGCCGGTCGGAACCGGGCCCTCACCGGACCGCCTGCCGGCTCCGACCGGCGGCAGCGATCGAAGCGATGCCAACGCCCTTCGAGGCAAATACGGCGCTAGATCTTGGAGTTTTCCATGAGCGACGAGAAGACAGGACATGAAAACGGTCGGCAGGCGGGGACGATCCTGATCCGCCGTCATTCCGTCGTTACCCGCGTTACGCATTGGCTCAACGTCCTTTGTCTCACCGCGCTGCTGCTGAGCGGGCTGCAGATATTCAACGCGCATCCCGAATTATATTGGGGGCAGTACGGCGCGGATGGAGACCCGGCGTTCCTTACGATCGGGTCGGCCGAAGACAAGGGCGGCCTGCGCGGCTTCGTCCGGGCAGGGGGAATCGAAGTCCCGACGACGGGGTTTCTCGGCATTTCGAGCTTCGAGGGCGAGCCTACCGCACGGGCCTTTCCGGCGTGGCTGACGATCCCGTCCGATCAGGATCTTGCCACCGGCCGGCGCTGGCACTTCTTCTTCGCGTGGCTCTTCGTCATCAATGGCGCGGCCTACCTGAGATCCGGTTTCCTGAGCGGCCATTTCCGTCGCGATCTCGCACCAAGACGCGGACAACTGTCGGCGTCCTACCTCTGGCACGAGATCGTCACGCATGCGCGTCTGCGGTTTCCCGAAGGTGAGGAAGCCCGTCATTACAACGTACTGCAGAAGCTGACCTATCTCGTCGTCATCGCCGGTTTCCTGCCGATGATGGTTCTGACGGGGTTGACCATGTCGCCGGGTGTCGACGCCGCCTTTCCGGCGCTCCTCGACCTGTTCGGCGGGCGCCAGACCGCCCGGACCATCCACTTCATCACCGCCTCGCTGCTTGTGAAGTTCGTGCTGGTTCACGTCGCGATGGTCGTTCTGTCGGGCGCCTGGAACAACATGCGCTCAATGATCACCGGGCGTTACGCCATTCGTGAGAGCGGGCCAAAGGCATGACCACGCTGTCACGCCGTCGCTTCATGATCGGCAGCACGCTCGGCGCCACCGTGGCGGCGCTTGCCGGCTACGGGGCGCTGAAACAGGATGCCGGGGCAACCGTTTTGCGCTCGGCCGAGCAACTGACGATGAGGGCCCAGCGGCTTCTGCAGGGGCGCGGCGCGCTCGCGCGGGAATTCTCAGAAGCCGACATTTCGCCATCGTTCCGGGTGAACGGCAGCACCATGCCGGATAGCGACGAGTACGCGGCGCTCCTCGACGGCAAGTTCGCCGACTGGCGGCTGAAGATCGACGGCCTCGTAGTGCAGCCTCGCGAGTTCTCGCTTACAGACCTCAAGAAGTTGCCGGCGCGAACCCAGATCACCCGGCACGACTGCGTCGAGGGCTGGAGCGCCATCGGCAAATGGACGGGCGTTCCCCTCGGATCGCTGCTTCGCTCGGTCGGGTTAAAGCCCTCTGCGCGCTTTGCGGTCCTTCACTGCGCCGACGAGCTTGAGAAGACGCTGGACGGCAGTGGCCGCTACTACGAGAGCATCGACCTGATCGACGCTTTCCACCCGCAAACGATCCTCGCTTACGCGATGAACGGGAAAGACCTTGCTGTCGGCCACGGAGCGCCGCTGCGGCTGAGAGTCGAGAGGCAGCTCGGATACAAGCAGGCCAAATACGTCATGCGCATCGAGATCGTGGACAGCTTCGGCGGCTTGTGGGGCGGCAGCGGCGGGTATTGGGAAGACAGAGGATACGAGTGGTACGCCGGCATTTGAACAGCTCAAACGGGAAGGAGCACTGCGGGGAACGGCCTGCGATCTCGATTGCAATGAGATCGTACAGAGTGTGAATAAGCACCGAAGATTGGCCCCGCATCGGATCGAAGTAACCTATTAAGAGCACTGGCGGAATTGGGATTCTGGTGGGGTCACGATCGGCGCCGATCGTGACCCCACCAAGCGAAGCATTTCGTTCGGCAGCGCCGTCCCGACTTTTCGACCAGCTTCACGTCGAACCGTCCAGCCTCCACCCCGGTCAGTAGCAGCCGTTCATCAGGGTCGACGGCTTTATCCTTGTCGTTCTCGCACTGATTTTGCCCCCATTTCTGGGCACCGGCCGGGGCGAGGTAAAGCTCGACGATCGTGCTCGTCGTCTGGTTCCAGAACAGCAGCTATCCCGCCGCTGTGGCGCTGGTGGCCATGAACATGAAAAGCCCCGCAAGAGCACACCATCGCATGGCAATCCTCATTGCATCCCCCTGTCGCAGGTCCAAAGCCGAGCGGTACGCCCAGTCGCCCGGGGGTAGAGGCCGCTTCAGAACCGCCCGGTTTCGCGCACCAGCTCCGGCAGCGACCGCATATCGTCGAACGTCGCCAGCGCGCCGGCCCCGATCAGCCGCGGCCCGTGAGTCATCGGGTCCCACGCGGTCCGGGTGAAGCCCAGCACGCGCATGCCGGCCGCAGCGGCGCCGGTGACGCCCGGCACGCTGTCCTCGACGACGAGGCAGCGCTCGGGGGCGACGCCCATCTTGCGGGCGGCATGGAGGAACAGGTCGGGCGCCGGCTTGCCGCGCTCGACCTCCACGGCGCTGAACACGTTGGGCGCGAAGACGGGCCAGAGGCCGACTTGGCCGAGATAGCGCTCGAGCCAGGCCGGGTTCGACGAGGAGGCGACGCATTTCGCCTGCGGGATCAGGGCGATCGCGTCACTCACGCCGGCGATGGCGAGGTCGGGCCCGGCCGCGACGCAGGCGGCACGGATCGCCGCGTCGATCGTCTGATGGAAATCCTTGGGCAGGGTGATGCCGTGCTCCGCCTCGAGCACTTGGTACATGTCCTTGAACGCGATGCCGGTGAAGCGCCGCGCGATCTCCTCCTCGCCGATCGCGATGCCCACGGCGGTGAGCGCCGCAGCATCGGCCGCCCAGCAATGACGCTCGGTGTCGATCAGCACGCCGTCGCAGTCGAAGATGACGAGATCGATCGTGCTCATCATCCAAACGTCACCGTGACCGGCGGGGGAACGTCCTCCAACCTACCGTACACGGGACGGCCGCTGCGCCGAAAACGCTCCATCTCCTCGTCTGCGCCCTCCGAGGAGCCACCGATGCGGAGGCAGGCATCGCATCGATCGGCCAGAGCGAGCGATACCGGCATCATGATCTCGTCGTAACAATTTTCCCCGGTTGCCGCCTCGATCATCGGTAGAGCCATATTCACACCGATGACCGGTAGATGCCCCATCCGGTGAAGCAGCACGGCCGCCTCATTCATCGCTCTAAGATTTTCCACACGCTGTGCCACGTCGGCCCCTCCGGCTGTGTATGGGCCAGATACCATGATCCACATCGAACAGCCTCTCATTTGCCTGGCCTCGAAGCGCCTACTACCTATCATTGTGAATCGGTCCAGCGCCATATCCTCTCGCACTTTCGAGACCAACCCAACGGTGCCCACACGCAATAAACCGCCAGGCGACTGACTTGGGTCGACAAGCGAAGTACGCGACGCTATCGCCGACGACAGGTCCTGGGGCGAAGGCGTCCACCCCAATATGTCTCGCCGAATGCGAGCCGGCACCGATAATCTCGCGCTCGTCTCATTCAATCTGCGCCAAGTCACAGATAATGTGAGCCGGAAGGCGGCGACCGTTTCAGGTATTTCGAGCCCGATCCGCGCAGAATCTGCCCGTGATCTCAAGCCGTCACACCTAGCCGGGTTCTCACCGACCCGCAACTGGCTCCTGCCGATCGCGCTCACCTCCGTGAGCGGTTTCGGGCACGGCGGCCCGCCGGCGCCCCCAGGACGCCGGTCGCTCACCCGCGTGCTCGAGCAGATTGCGCATCTGCGGAGCATCGGGATTGACGAGGATCGCATCGCGGCCGTGCACCCGCACCGCGTCAAGCAGCTGGCACAGGGAGGGGCGTGTTTGACCGCCCAGCACCTGGGCATCCTGTCGCCCACTCGTCGACGAGCGATTCTGATCGTCACCGTGATTGAGACCTCGGCACGACGCATCTTGCTGCAGAAGAATGATACGATGCGCCAAATGCCGTTTTTAGTTCGAATGATCTTCACTGTGCCGCAGATTATTGCCCACCTCAGCGAGTTCGTGCGTGTCATGCCGGGCGACGTAATCCTTACGGGCACGCCAAATGGAGTGGCCTATAGCAAGCCCGAGCCAGACTATCTTCGGCCGGGGGATTTACTTCACTGCGGGATCGAGGGGTCGGGCAAACACCTCCCTCAGGTCGTGCATTGACGGCATGACGTCAGCGCTGCGCTGTTGCCCAGTCTGGCGCCTCGTAATAGTCCGCAGTCGAGGCGTCGAGCAGCGGCTTGCTCAGGATGTGGTCGGCGGCCTTTTCGGCCAGCATGATCGTCGGCGCGTTCAGATTGCCGGTCGTGACCGACGGCATGATCGAGCTGTCGACCACACGCAACCCCGCGACGCCGATCACCCGCGTCTCGGCATCGACCACGGCCATCGGGTCGTCCGCCCGGCCCATCTTGCAGCTGCAGGACGGATGATAGGCGCTCTCGACCTTCTGCCGGATGAAATCGTCGATCTGTTCGTTGCTCACGACGTCGGCGCCTGGCTGGATCTCTCGGCCGCGATAGGGGGCGAAGGCGGCCTGCGCGAAGATCTCGCGCGTCAGCCGCACGCAGGCGCGCATCTCGGTCCAGTCGTCCTCGTGGCTCATGTAGTTGAACCGGATTGTCGGGTGCTCGTGCGGGTCGGGCGAGGCGAGCCGGACCCAGCCGCGGCTCTTCGAGCGCATCGGCCCGACATGGGCCTGGAAGCCATGTTCCGACGCCAGCCCGCTGCCGTCGTATCCGACCGCGAGCGGCAGGAAATGATACTGGATGTCCGGATAGCGGATGCCGGGGCGCGAGCGAATGAAGCCACCGCTCTCGAAATGGTTGGTGGCACCGAGCCCGGTCCGCGTCAGCAGCCACCGTGCGCCGACGAGGCTGCGGCCAACGAGGCCCGACCGGCTGTAGAGCGTCACCGGCCGGGTGCAGGCGACCTGAAAATAGAATTCGAGATGGTCCTGCAAATTCTCGCCGACGCCCGGCCGGTCCTGCACCACCGAAATGCCGAGAGCGCGGAGTTCCGCAGCCGGCCCGATGCCCGACAGTTTCAGCAATTGCGGCGAGTTGATCGGGCCGCCGGCCAAGATCACCTCGCGCCGAGCCCGCACTTCGTGCGGCTCCCCGTCCCGCTCATAGCGGACGCCGAGTGCGCGGCTGCCGTCGAAGATCAGGCCAGTCGCGAGCGCGTGGGTGACGAGGGTCAGGTTCGGTCGCTTCAGCGCCGGCTTCAGATAGGCGTTGGCGGCCGACCAGCGCACGCCGTCCTTCACTGTCATATCCATGGCGCCGAAGCCTTCCTGGCGTGCGCCGTTCATGTCGTCAGTCGCGCCGTAGCCGGCCTCGGTCGCTGCCTCGACGAAGACGCGGTAGAGCGGGTTCGCGAGCCGGCCGGTGCGCGTCGCCAGCGGCCCGGCGTCGCCACGCCAGGCATTACCGCCCGTCCGCCGCGCCTCGGCCCGGCGAAAATAGGGCAGTACTTGGCGATAACCCCAGCCGGCAGCCCCTTCCGCTTCCCAGCGCTCGTAATCGAGCGGGTTGCCGCGGACATAGACCAGGCCGTTGATCGACGAGGAGCCGCCGATGACCTTGCCGCGCGGACAGTGCAGACGCCGGCCGCCCAGATGCGGCTCCGGCTCGGTCTCGTACTGCCAATTATAGCGCGGCATGTTCATGGGATAGGACAGCGCCGCCGGCATCTGGATATAGATCGAGCGGTCGGACCCGCCGTGTTCCAGCACCAGCACCGTGTGGCGGCCGTCCTCGGTCAGCCGGCTGGCCAGCACCGAGCCGGCCGAGCCCGCGCCGACGATGACATAGTCGACGCTGTCGATATCGCGGGCTTTCACGATCGACGTCGGCTTAATAAGGGGCATCGATCGGACCGAGATTGACGTAGACGCTCTTCATCTGGCTATAAGCCTCGATCGCCGCCCGCGAATTCTCGCGCCCGAGTCCCGATTGCTTATAGCCGCCGAACGGCAGCTCGACCGGCGTCACGTTGTAATGATTGATCCAGCAGGTGCCGGCTTCGAGCCGGGCGATGGTGCGATGCGCGCGCGCCAGGTCCCGGGTGAAGACGCCGGCTGCTAGGCCGAAGCGCGTGTCGTTGGCACGGGCGACCACCTCGTCCTCGTCGTCGAATCCCAGCACCGCCATGACCGGGCCGAAGATCTCCTCGCGCACGATCGTCATCCCGTCAGTGCAGCCGTCGAAGATCGTCGGCGCCACGAAGGCGCCGTGGCCGAGCGCGCCGTCCGTTACCCGGTGGCCGCCGGCCAGCAGCCTGGCCCCCTCGGCTCGGCCGCGCTCGATATAGCCCAGCACCTTTTGCAGATGATCTTCGGAGATGAGCGCGCCGACCTGGGTGCGCGGGTCGAGCGGGTCGCCGACCACCAGGCGCCGGGTGCGCTCGACCAGCTTGGCAAGGAAGGCCTCGCGCACGCGGTTGTGGACGAAGACGCGCGTGCCGTTCGAGCAAATCTCGCCGGCCGAATAAAAATTGCCGATGAGCGCGCCGGACACGGCATCGTCGAGATCGGCATCGTCGAACACGATCAAGGGCGACTTGCCGCCGAGCTCGAGCGTGACGCGCTTCAGGCCGGGCGCGGCATCGGCCAGCACCTGCTTACCGGTCGTAACCTCGCCGGTCAGCGACAGTTTCGCGATGTCGGGGTGGCAGGTCAGCAGTTGACCGGTCTCGGCAAAGCCCTGAACGACGCTGAAGAGGCCGTCCGGCACGCCGACCTCGACCATGATCTCGGCCAGCTTCACCGCGCTGAGCGGCGTCAGTTCCGCCGGCTTGAAGATCATCGCATTGCCGCAAGCGAGAGCCGGCGCCGCCTTCCAGCAGGCGATCTGCAGCGGGTAGTTCCAGGCGCCGATACCGGCGACCACGCCGAACGGTTCCCGTCGGGTATAGCCGAAGGCGCCGGGTCCGAGATCGACCTGTTCGCCGGTGAGGCCGGCAGCGACACCGGCGAAATATTCGAAGCAGTCCGCGCCGGACAAGATATCGACCGCTGCGGTCTCCTGGATCGGCTTGCCCGTGTCGAGCGTCTCCAGCCGCGCCAACGGGTCATTGCGCTGGCGCAGCAGGTCGGCGACCCGGCGCAGCACCCGGCCGCGCTCGGCCCCGCTCCGGGTAGCCCAGTGCCGCTGAGCCGCCTGTGCGCGGGTGACGGCAGCATCGATCTCGGCCGCACCGGCGATTTCGACCTCGGCCAGGGTCTCGCCGGTTGCCGGATTGATCGTGGCGAAGCGCCCGGCGGGACGCGGGCGTGCCGGGCGCCCAGCCCCCGGGGAGGCCGGTTTGACAGCCGCGAGTTGGCCGTCGACAAAGGCCGATACAATGGCCCGGGCACTGGCGCTTTCGGCCTGGGCGCTGGCCGAAAGCGTCTTTTGCAGCCAGAGCCCGTCGATCAGGGCCGCGGTCGAGACCGCGATCGCATGGGCGTCCGGCGCCGACACGAGCTGCTTTAGCGCATGGCGCAGGTTCGACTGCACGCGGCCCTGATAGACGGTCTGCACTCGCCGAAAGCGGGCGGAATACAGCACCTGGCCCCAGAAAGCGAGCCAGACGCTGGCCGTCGGCCGGTCGAACTCCTCCGATGCGAGACAGGCATCGATGATCGCCTGCAACCGGGCGCGTGGCGTCCGCGCAGCGGCGAGCTTCTGGGCAGCGAGGCGGCTCAGGCGCCCGGCCAGATGGCGCAGCGTCGCCTCCAGCAGCCCCTCCTTGTCGCCGAAATAGTGCGCGACCAGCCCGGGCGAGACGCCGGCACGGCGGGCAATATCGTGCAGCGTGCACGCGGCGAAGCCGACATCGGCCAGCGACGCGATCGTGCCCTCGATCAATTGCAGCCGCCGCCCTTCCTCGCCCTCGACCCGTCCCGGACTCACGCCGCCCATCGTTCCATCCTCATCGACCGATCCGGCATGTTCCGCCCCGGACCGTCCCATTTGACAATGTTAATTGATCGTTCAATCATATTTTTGTCGGTTAGGTTCGGTCCATATCATTGCTTTCGCGCATTTTTGCACGCCGCCGCGTCTTTAGCCAAACGCGACATTCTCTGTCATAAATTGTGCATTGAACGCTTGTACAACGGGTTCACAGGGGGGCGGAAAGCTCGATTGAGTGACCGTTCAATGACAAGCGGCTTGTCGCCATGACGCTCCAGCAGGGTCGAAATCAAAAAGGGGGGACAGCGTATGACGTCAATTCTCAAGAGCCGGCTACTGGCGACCGTCGCCAGCGTCGTCGTGTTTGCCGGCGTTGCTCCGGCCTTGGCAGAGCCCTCGGCCGAACTGATCGCCGCCGCCAAGAAGGAAGGCGCGCTGACCGTCATCGCCCTGCCGCACGACTGGTGCGGCTATGGCCCGATGATCGATGCATTCAAGGCGAAGTACGGCATCACGATCAACGAGCTCAATCCGGATGCGGGCTCGGGCGACGAGGTCCAGGCGATCAAGGCGAACAAGGGCAACACGGGCCCGCAGGCACCGGACGTGATCGACGTCGGCCTGTCCTTCGGTCCTACAGCCAAGGCCGAGGGCCTGATACAGCCGTACAAAGTCTCGACCTGGGCCTCTATCCCGGCCTCGGCCAAGGATGCCGACGGCTATTGGACCGGCGACTATTACGGTGTGCTCGCCTTCGAGGTGAATGCCGACATCGTCAAGAAGATCCCCCAGGATTGGAAGGATCTGCTGTCGTCAGACTATGCGAATTCGGTGGCGCTCGCCGGCGATCCGCGTTCGGCCAACCAGGCGATCCAGGGCGTCTATGCCGCCGGTCTCGCATCCGAGGCGCATGACCCGGCCAAGATCGCCGAAGCCGGCCTGAAGTTCTATTCGGAACTCAACAAGAAGGGCAATTTCGTGCCCGTCATCGGCAAGGCCGCCTCGCTCGCCCAGGGAGCGACGCCGATCGTCCTGCGCTGGGACTATAACGCGTTCGCCGATCGAGACACGCTGAAGGGCAATCCGAAGATCGAGGTCGTCGTGCCGCGTTCGGGCGTCGTCGCCGGCGTCTATGTCCAGGCGATCAGTGCCTTTGCGCCGCATCTGAACGCCGCCAAGCTGTGGCTGGAATATCTCTATTCCGACGAGGGACAGACCGCCTGGCTGCGTGGCTATTGCCACCCGATCCGCTTCAAGGATCTGGTCGAGCACAAGACGATCCCGGGCGACCTGATCGCCAAGCTGCCGCCGGCGGCGGCCTATGACAAGGCCGTGTTCCCGACGATCGAGGACCAGGACGCGGCCAAGGCGGTGATCACGAGGGACTGGGACAGCGTCGTCGGCGCCAGCGTCAAGTAGCGGCGCGAGGCATATCGTCTGAGCGGAAGTACTTGCAGGCGTCGCCGGCAAGTACTTACCCTTTCGTAGCGGCAGCCGGCGGGTCGCCATCTCGGGGTCATCGATGTCCGTAGTCGCCCAGGACGTAGTCGTGACGAAGGGGAGGCTGTCGCTCGGCAGCCTGCTCTCGCCCGCCATGCTCGGCATGCTGCCGTTCTTCGTGTTCGCCCTCCTGTTCCTGATCCTGCCGACCTGCATCCTGATGGTCGGTGCGTTCCAGGATCAGGCCGGCAACTTCACGCTCGACAATCTCGCCAAACTCCTGAACCAGCCGCAGTTGCTGGCGTCCTACTGGATCAGCATCAAGGTCAGTCTGGCCTCGGCGATCGGCGGGGCGCTGTTCGGCTTCCTCATCGCCTATGCGATCGTGCAGGGCGGGCTACCGGCCTGGGTTCGGTCATCGGTGCTGACCTTCTCCGGCGTCGCGTCCAATTTCGCCGGCGTGCCGCTCGCCTTTGCCTTCCTTGCCACCTTCGGCCGGGTCGGCCTCGTGACGGTGCTGCTGCGCGACTGGTTCGGCGTCAACATCTACTCGCACGATATCGGCTTCAACCTGCTGAGCTTCTCGGGCCTGACGCTCACCTATCTCTATTTCCAGATCCCGCTGATGGTGCTGATCATCGTGCCGGCGCTCGAAGGGCTGAAGCGCGAGTGGCGCGAGGCGTCGCAGATCCTCGGCGGCACGAATTTCCACTACTGGCGCTATGTCGCGCTGCCGGTCCTGTGGCCGAGCATCCTGGGTGCCACCCTGCTGCTGTTCGCCAACTCTTTCGGCGCCGTCGCGACCGCCTATGCCCTGACCGGCTCCTCGCTCAATATCGTGACGATCCAGCTATACGCGCAGATCCGCGGCGACGTGCTGCACGACCCCAATCTCGGCTTCGCGCTCGCCTTCGGCATGATCCTCATCACTTGCCTGTCCAACGGTGCGTATATCTGGCTCCGGGGCCGCAGCGAAAGGTGGCTGCGATGAAGCGCTCGACGCTCCTCGGCTGGGTGATCTTCGCGTTCGGCGCCACCTATTTCATTCTGCCGCTGCTGGCGACTTTTGAGTTCTCGCTGCGCATGCTACGCGGGCAATACAGCTTCGAAGCCTATAGTGTCGTGTTCGGCGACGCTCAGTTCCGCGCGACCTTCCTCTATTCCGCCGTACTGGCGCTCGTCACCATCGTGCTGGGCGCGCTCGTGGTGGTGCCGACCGCCTATCTGGTCCGCCTTCGCCTGCCGCATCTACGTGGACTGGTCGAATTCGTGACGTTGCTGCCGCTGGTCGTCCCGGCGATCGTCATCGTGTTCGGCTATCTGCGCCTCTATAATTCGTCGTCCTGGCTACCGCTCACCGGTTCGGACGCTGCGACCAACGCACTGCTCGCCTTCGGCTACGTCACGCTGGCACTGCCGTACATGTACCGGACCGTCGATACCGGCATGCGCGCGATCGACGTCAAGACCCTGACCGAGGCGGCGGAATCGCTCGGCGCCAGCTGGTCGACGATCATGCTGAAGGTGATCCTGCCGAACGTGCGCTCGGCCGTACTCGCCGGCGCTTTCCTGACCTTCGCGATCGTCATCGGCGAATTCACCTTCGCCAGCCTGCTGAACCGCCCTGCGTTCGGCCCCTATCTTCAGCTCATGGGCGCTAACCGGGCCTACGAGCCGTCAGCGCTCGCCATCATCGCCTTCCTGGTTACCTGGGCCTGCATGGGGCTGATCCAGATCTTCGGCCGCAAGCGCGGCGCCATCACCGTTCCTTGAGGAGCGCTCCGCCATGTATTTCCTCGAGATCCACAATATCCAGAAGAGCTTCGGCGACCATGTCGCCGTGCATAACTTCGATTTCGCGGCCTACCGCGGCGAGTTCGTGTCGCTGCTGGGCCCCTCCGGCTGCGGCAAGACCACGGTGCTGCGCATGGTCGCCGGCTTCGAGCGGCAAACGGCCGGTACCGTCAGCCTGGATGGCAAGGACATCTCGCAACTGCCGGCGAACCAGCGCAACGTCGGCATGGTGTTCCAGGCCTACGCGCTGTTTCCCAACCTGACCGTGGCGCAGAATATCGCATTCGGCCTCAAGATCGCCAAGCGCCCGGCCGGCGAGATCGCAGTGCGCGTCCGCGAGATGCTCGACCTGATCAAGCTGCCGGCGCTGGGCGACCGCTATCCATTCCAGCTTTCGGGCGGCCAGCAGCAGCGGGTGGCGCTCGCCCGCGCGCTCGCGGTCAAGCCCAAGATGCTGCTACTCGACGAGCCCCTGTCGGCGCTCGATGCAAAGATCCGTGTGGCGCTGCGCGACGAGATCCGGTCGGTCCAGCGCGAACTCGGCATCACGACCCTGTTCGTCACCCACGACCAGGAGGAGGCGCTGTCGATCTCGGACCGTATCGTCGTGATGAGCGCCGGTCGGATCGAGCAGATCGGTACACCGTTCGAGATCTACAACCGGCCGCGCACGCGTTTTGTCGCTTCCTTCGTCGGCGTGCTCAATCTGCTGGAGGGCCGGATCACCGATCCCACGTCGGGCCGGATCGAGGTCGACGGCCGCGAGCTGGTCGTGGCCGGCGGCTTCCCCAAGGGCCAGGCCGGCGATGCCGCGACACTGGCGCTCCGGCCCGAGGCGATCACGATCGGCTCCGGTGGCGAGGGTGCCAATCATCTCGACGGCCATGTCGAGGATGTCGGCTTCCAGGGCTCGGTCGTGCGCATCCGCGTGCGCTGCAACGACCGGATGATCTCGCTCGACAGCTTCAACAGCCGCGCCGCCCCGCCCCCGGAGCGCGGCACGCCGGTCACCCTGTCCTTCTCGCACGACGTCCAAGTGCTGGAGCCAGCGTGAATCGGCCGTTTGGGGCGGCCCGGCCGACGCGTCAGATGTCCCATGACCGAGACCCGTGATGTGTTCCCGACGGAACCGATGGGTGGCCGTATCGCAATAGATGGAATTGCCACTTCGGACGTTGACCGCACCGACGCTGAGACCGGTCTCCCCTGAATTCAGCAGATCGAAATCGATGAGGTTTTCGAGCGCCCCTTACGAATGCCTGGTGTCGTAGAAGCTGGCCGCGCCGAACTTTCCGTCTGGATGGAGCCGAGGGTCGGCCACCAAGGTGAAGGCGGCGCTCGCCTCGTTGAAGAGTTCGTGAATGCGTTCGCCCTGTGGCATCTCACCGAACGAGCCGATCCAACTGGCGACCTGGCACTTCCATTACGATCTCAGCAATCGACCCGAAACGATTCCCAGGGTTGGGATCGTTACGATGGGCCGTGATCGCCAATCTGCTGCTCTGTGGGTGATCGGCACGCGGCAGCAGACATTCGTGCGGCATGCCCGATGACGGCTCATTTCGCCGGACGACGATGGCAAGACCGCTTCAGGTCAGGACGCGAAGGGAAGCCGCGAAATGAATCGCCGCGCTTCGTCCGGCGCGAAGATCCCAAGCAGCACCCCATAGAGGACGCAGCCGATCACGATGAGGCCCGCGAACGCCGGGCCGTAACCCACCATCCGCACGAGGAGCGGGCTGATCGCCGCGACGGCGACCGCCATCGCCAGCGACAGGCCGAACGGCGAACCGGTCGCCTCGGCCATCCCCCGCTTGGGAATGCCGCAGACGCGCGAGACGAGGATTGCCGGATAGGGCATCAGCAGAAACACTCGCAACACCATGAACAGGCAGACGGCGTTGAGCCCGAACGGCACGGCCACCAGCACGAAGAGCACGTTCGACAAGCTCTGGATCGTCGAAAGTCTGGCCTCCTCGCGCGGAAAGTTGAGCGCCAGGAGCACGACGCTGGCGCCGTGGAAGAAGACCTGCGGCGGAACGGTCAGGAACATCAGCTGCGAGGCGAGGATGCCCGCCTGCCAGCGCTCGTCGAGCCAGACCGAAATCAGCAACGGAATCGTCGCGGCGGCGCCGAGGCTCATGGGAAAGCCGATGAGCGCGATATCGCGCAGCAGACGGTAGTAGGAATTGCCCAGGGCTTCCTCGCCATAGCGATACCGGCGCAGATCGACGCGCGCGACGATCATTTTCGGCGTAAGGACGATCTGCGCCAGCGTCTCCGGGAACCGGCTTGCGAGCGTGAAGAGGCCCAGGTCCACGGGGCCGAGGAAATATCCGATGATCAGCCGCGGAAACTGCGCACTCAGGAACAGCATGCTGCGCGAGATGAAGACATGGGCGGCGTAGGAGCGGAGATCGTGATAGTGCGGCCGCGACCAGCCGAGCCCGCTGCCGCCCGTGGTGACCCAGAGGATCACGACCTCTGACACGCGCTGCAGCAGGATCTGGGTGACGAGCGACCATACCCCCGCCCCGGCAAAGGCGAAGGCGACGCCGGCAACACCGCCGATCACGAGGCTGAGTGTCGCCCTGAGTGCAAGCGGTCGAAAATCCATCCGCCGCTTCAGCACCGCGATCGGCGCCGATGTCAGCGCGGAAAGCGCCGGCAGGACGGACAAGACCTCGAACAGGAGGACCAGGTCCGGATCTTCGAACAGTCGGCCGAATAGCGGAGCCAGCAGGAAAACGCCAATCCCTGCCGCGATGGAAATGGCGAGATTGCAGGCGGTCGCCGTCTTGAGATGCAAGGGTTCCAGAGGCTCCATGCCTATCAACGCCTCGCAGGCGGCCTCGACCGTGACGAACTCGCAGAAGCCGATGAAAACCATGACGATCGCGAACAAGCCATAGGGGCGCGGTCCCAGAATCGGCGCCAGAATGGCGAACAGCACCAGCCACACCGCCTGCTGCGACAGTTTTTCGACCGCGACCCAAAGGCTAGGCGACATCAGCTTTCGCATTACCCAATCTGAGATCTCGAAGCGGCGCCGCGACCCCGTGTCGGATGACCGCTTCCTCGGCAACCCGCGCTGAACCCTGACGGAAGCCTTCAGCTCCGCTGGTTATAGGTGCGGGGCTCTCATGGCGCCTCCTGTCTCGTTTCCGGGCGGGCAGCTCCCCGTGGCGTGGGCACACGCTCGCGCCGTCAAGGCTAAGATAGTCAGGGTCGGATTTTGGACTCCCTGCGAAGGAAAGGCGGATGCATCCGTGACATAGACCCCTTTGGCATCCCAACACTGATTGTCGGAATCAAGCACCGAGTGATCGGGGCTATCGCCCATGCGCGCTGTGCCGCATTCATGAATAGCCGTGCCCGGTGGCGCGGGCGTCTCAACGAGCCTGTGAAACTGGACGCCCAACTCATCGCCAACCTCTCTCAAGGCGGCGCTTTGATCTTTAGCGCGTTCAAGCTCAGTCTCGTTGTGGCGACAGGAGATCCTAAGCACAGGCAGCCCCCACGCGTCCTTGCGGTCAAAATCGAGCATGACGTGGTTCTCAGCGCGCGGGGTCATCTCGCCCAATGATACCCCCCTGAAGTATGAGCGACCTGAGTTCAGTGACCATCGGTAAATCTGCACCCCAAAACCACGGTTACCGCTTTCCCGCCCCAGGCGTAGGTCAAAGCGCGGAAGATACACGCATCGCCCGGGCGCAAGGGGTTCAGGCTCGCCAGCCAGTGCCCCACCGGTCCCCTCGGCCCAGACAAAAACATGGTCCATCAGGTAGGTTCCTAGCACGCCTGAGCGCACGCCGATCGGGTCCCCGGCTGCCGACCGGGATAACAGCAAGATGCGCGTGCTCTCCAAAGCCGACGCGCAAACAAAAACGATCGGGGCCCTGGCGTTCATATCTCCGCCCGTGGCGCGGTCTACCCAGCTTACTCCGGCCGCGCGCCCATCGGGTCCGACCCGAACATCCCTTACGATCGCGCCCTGGCGGCAGACCAACCTTCCCGTTGCAGCCGCCATCTCCGCAGACGGGAGGGGCGGCGCCGACCGGCCGAGGATGGGGTGCACGTCAGGCCAGCGGGCCTTCAGAGTCGCAACAGCCTCAGCTTCTGCGGGCGTCGCCACGCGTACGTTAGAGGACTGGCCCCCTGGCACCCATGGACAATCCTCCCCCCCCGTTGAAAGTCCCAATCTTTGTTCAACGACGTCATACCAATGACTCAGTTCGGCGGAGGACACCGGCCAGCGCGGACTCAGATTATCTTCGGGAGAAAGATCACGCTCGTTCAGGCGATAGTACTGTCGGCCGTGCCCCGGAATGGTCATCCGGCCACCGATTTGGTGCGCACGGAACCAATCGAAACGCGTTCCGGGGGAGCTGACGTAGGGGTTTTCCCTGTCATCGACGAAAGCGTCCGGTGCCATTGCCCAGGCGAAGCATTTGGTCTGCACCGGCTGGTGGAAATTGCCGGCCGCCCGCAAAGCTTTTTGGCCAAGCCTGACTACTGCTGCGGGCAGGATGGACTGCAGGCGAGGATCGGCCACACGTTTCACAATCGCTGCCGTCGTTTGCCTTAGCGGCGCGTCGCGGAACCGCGGGCGCCATCCCGCGTCCAGCAGTAGGACTGACATCCCCGCTTCGGTGAGCAGTAGCGCTGCCATGCCTCCTGCCGCGCCTGCGCCCACGACGATCGCGTCAAACCCACGAGTGTCTTGAACGCGCTCAGGCGTTGCCGCCTGGATCGCCCCTTGAAGTTCCAGGCTCCACTCTTCAGCCCCCATGACTTGAAGCGCTCCACTACACTCACCCATTTTGAGCGGGCGATCTCCCCGATGATAAAGGGCGTGCAGGTGAGCCGCAATAAAAGGGCCGATTCACAGACTGTGACGGCTTCGCCGGTTCGGCCGCGGTCGGCGCCACCAACATTGCCGGTGCTCCATCTTCGGCGCGGCCGGGCACACAGAGGTATCCATCCGCCGAGCACCGCGGCGAGGCCGCACGCTACCACGGTTGGGGGCGTTGCTGTGGTGCGTCTTCGGCCGATCAGCGCAAGCGTTAGGGGATGCGTCTTTTGGAACCTTGGACGCTCATCGCTAAGGATCGATACTCGGATATCAATTCGTAATAAAAGTAATTCTAATACAAAGGCGTCGTCTTTGCGAAATCTATCAGATTCTGGGAACTCTTGAGACAAATTTCCGTTCCACGGGTGTTGCCTTGGGTCATTCGGATCAATTGTGCGTTGTTTTACCGTCTTTGTGTGCAACTTTACAATTGCCTGAACAGATGACGACCACTTGAAGATTTCAGACTGCATTCTGGTTTATTTTTGTTTTTAGAACGTATTATTCCGCAGATACACGCGGCAAATTAAAACACTACCAATTAATGCAATATTATTTTCTTTATTTTAATAATTTAATTTATTGACATGCCAAAAATATTACGTGCTGTGAAAATTCTGTGTTGGTTTGTCACTCTTTCCCATTCAGATCACCCAGTCACAAAGGAGACTGGCTCCGTGAAGATCCTGTTGCTCATGCCTCACAGACTTGCCGACGACTGCCACGAGGTGGTGGGAGAGGCGAATGGCGGGGCGTCCGTGGAGTGCAGACCTTGGGAAGTCGCTGCGGAGCTCTCCACTCGCATACGGTGACCGGGGACCATGACCGAGTGGAGTATTGCCGGATTTCCGATCGGCCCGGAGGCCCCGCCGAGAAAGATATCAGGGCAAAGCTAGACGACATTGCGGTTCGGGACGTCTCACATGTCATCTTCACATCCGCTGCTCAGCATCGTCGTCAGCAGTTATAATTACGAGAAATTCGTGGCGTTCGCCGTGGAGAGCGCGCTGCAGCAGACCTATGCCAATACCGAGGTCATCGTCGTCGACGACGGCTCGACGGATGGTTCGCGCGCGCTGCTCGAAAAATATCGAGACCAGGTACAGCTGATCTTCAAGGAGAACAGTGGCTTGACGTCGACGATTCACGCCGGCTGGGCGGCGGCAAGCGGCGATATAGTCATGTTCCTTGATGCGGACGACATGCTTTGCGCGGATGCTGCCGAAAAGGTCGTGGCGGCGTGGCGCCCGGACATCGTGAAGGTGCAGTTCCCCTTGACCGTGATCGACGCGGAAGGCCGCCCCCAGGGCTTCGTGCCCGCCGCGACGCGGCCACTCGATGAGCGGAAGATCGACCGACTCGTCCGCCGTTACGGGATCTATCCAACGCCGCCAAGCAGCGGCAACGCCTATGCGCGCCGGCTGCTGGCGGAGATCCTGCCGCTCGATCCCAAGCGGTGGCTCAGATTCGGCGCCGACGGTGCGCTCAACGCCGTGGCGCCGCTCTACGGCTCGGTCATCTCGCTCGGCGTTTCGCTCGGCTACTACCGTGTCCACGGAGCGAATCTTTGGGCGGGCGCCCCGCTCGATGTTGATCGCTTTCTCGGCTATATCGCGTGGGGTCGTGTCGAAGCAAATTTCCTCAGGGAGCATGCGTCGCGGCGCGGCGTTCGCCTCTCGAACGCCGATCCGCTCGATCATTCCCTGGTCTTTCTGGAACGGCGGCTGGCGCTGCGAAAGCTGGCGCCATCTCATCCGGCGTCGCGGGACGACCACGTCGTGAAGCTGTTTCTCAAGGCTTGCCGCTGCGTCGGCGTCTATGAGCGCGGCCCGTTGCGCTCGGCACTGACGCTCGCCTGGTTCTTCGTCACGGCAATGGCACCACCCCGATTCGCCCGGAAGCTGCTGGTCTATCGCTTCATCCCCGAGGGCCGCCCGGCGCCGGTCGCCCGTCTCGTCGAGCTTGCACGGCACGCCAAATGGCCATTCCTCCTTCCTTCCTTACTGTTATTCGGCGTGGAACATTGGCTCTGAATCAGATTTGGTGCAGGGTCGTTCCATGCTGATGGAACGAGCCGGGCGCGGAGCAGATCGAGTTTAGCGCGCCCGTACATCTGGCGTTTGACCAGCTTCAGCTTGGTGATCTGTCCTCCCGCAAGATCATTTTCAACCATCAAGGTTCGCACCGATCCGCCGCCGGCGCTGCGGCAACTGCTCGGGAGAACAGCCATGGCCGTGGAAATTCCAAGCGCGGCAATCGGATGGCAGGCTCCCGATTTCGATCTGGAGGGCACCGATGGGCGCCGTTACCGGCTCGCCGGTGTCCGCGGGCCGAAGGGCACCCTGGTCATGTTCATCTGCAATCATTGCCCCTATGTGCAGGCGGTCCTCAACGGTCTATCCCGTGCGCAATCTTCAGCGGGTAGCAGGGTCGCGGCGCGAACTCTTCGAGGCGATGGAGCAGATCGCGCGCGGGGCATGGCCCGATCGAGCAATTCCCGAGCATGGGCTGCTCGATAAAATGGCGAGAAGACGCTTAAGCAGCGCCGATCCGGTCGCCATCCTGTCGACCATTCCGAACGCCACTCTCCGCGGGGCAAAGGCTCGCGGTTTGCCGATCGCTTCGATACTGTCTCCAGTTATGCAGGATGGACCGACCGCCCCGCTCACCACAGAAAGCCGTCGCGCGTGGCGGATGTGGCGAGTACTGTGCGCGACCTTCGTCGTCTGCCTGATTGCGGCCCTCACCGCTTCCGTGCTGGCGCGCCGGGACCTGGTCGAAGGCCTGCTCCGGCTCGGGCTCGTCCATGCCGGCATCGCGCCGCAGACCCTGGAAGTCCGCTCGATCGGGCTCGGCGGGGCCGCCTTTGGCCCGCTCCGCCTGGGTGGCGCGGACGGACCATCCGCCTCCGCCATCGAGATTGGCTGGACGCCATGGGGCTTACTGCATGCCCGGCTCGCGCGGCTCCGCGTCGAGGGGCTGCAGCTCAACCTGGCGATTGATCATGGCGCAGTCACGGTGGCTGGGCTGCCTGGCGGCGGGGGATCGGGCGGTGGCACCGCCCCGGCGTTCGAAAAAGTCGAGCTGGCGGATGCGCGCATCACTCTCGCGGCCCCGATCGGCAAGGCCACCCTTTCGCTAGAGGCGACGGCGGTGCAGGACGCTCAGGGCGTGATGACCGGCAGGGCCGCGATCGATGTCATTGGGATGCCGGTCAGCGGCACGCCCGTCCCTCTCGCGATCGATCTGCCCGAATGGCGTCTGGTCGCGATGGGCCAACAGCCGCGGCTCGATCTTGCCCATGGCTCGTTGGTGCTGCCGAGGCAAGGCGTCCAGCTCACGGGCGCAGCGATTTCCGTGACGGCTGCTGGGGAGGCGATGGCGCTCAGGCTGACCGGCGAGCTCCACGACCGGTCCGCACCCGCGGCCTGGGCGCCCCTCGTGCTGGCGCTGGACGGCCGCCGCGACATGGGCGCGCTTACCCTCAACGGCCATGCCGAGACGGCCGACAAGGCACTCTTCCTGACCATCGATGGCCGGCACGAACTTGCCAGCGGCCGTGGCTCCGCCCGCATCCGCCTGGCCCCGATCGAGTTCAAGCCGGAAGGGCAACAGCCGCGCGACCTGTTTCCCCTCGCCGGTCACGCCCTCGAGCGAGTCGCTGGCTCGGTCGCCGGCAGTGGCACAGTGTCATGGGGCGGCAAGGACGCGGCGGCGACGCTGACGCTCGTCCTCCAGGGCGTGGGATTCGAGGGCGACCTTGCCCGGGTAAGCGGCGTCGACGGCCGGGTCGTATTCGATGCGCTCATGCCCCCGCATACGCCGGGCCCACAACAGCTGACCGGCGCGCTCCAGATTGCCACGCTGCCGCAGGCGCCCTTCGAGCTACGGCTCAGCCTGCCCGGCGCCGACCGCCTGCTGCTCGAGGCGGCAACGCTCAAGGTTGTCGGCGGCACGCTGTCGCTCGCCAATGTCGCGCTCGAGCGCGACCGGCCGCTCGATGCGACGCTGGAAGTCCGCGATGTCGATCTGGGCACGGTGCTGACGCTGATCGGAGTCGACGGGTTGAGCGGATCGGGGGCGCTGGACGGACGCATCCCGGTGCGGGTCGATCCGGCCGGTGTCGCGATTGCCGGGGGACAGCTTACGGCGCGGGCGCCGGGGGTCGTGCGCTACACCGGCACGGGCTTGCCCGGGGCGGTCCGCGCGCCGGCGGACAGCGCCGCGGACACGTTGACGCTCCTGCGACAGGCGCTTGAGGATTTCCATTACACCAGCCTGTCGCTCGGGCTGGACCGGGCGCCCTCCGGGGAGGGGAGCTTGCTGATCGGCCTCAAGGGTGCCAACCCGGCGGTGCTCGACGGCTATCCTTTCGCTCTGAACATCCGGGTGGAAGCCAATTTCGACCGGCTCGCGGCACTCTTCCGCGACGGCTACGCCGCTGCCGGGGGCCTCTTGCGGCAAACCGCGCGATGAAACAGGCTCGCCTACTCGCCGCGCTGCAGTTTAGGTTATGGGCCCGACCGAATGCGACCGGCGAGGAGCGCCACTTGACCCCGATGTTCCGCCCAGGTGCCCTGTTGTCCATGCTCTTGCTTGCCGCCTCATGCTCGCCCGTGGTGCGGGTCGAGGCGCCGAAGGATCCGATCACGATCAACCTGAACATCAAGCTCGATGCCGATCTGCGGCTACGCGTCGAGGAAAAGGCCAAGGAAGATGTCAAGACCCAACCGATTTTCTAGGACATGGCGCCATTTGGCTCTCGCGCTGTCTTTGATGCTCATCATGGCGGGGGCCTCGGCCCAGACTCGCGCGCTCGACGGGCCGCGCAGCGCCGGCGCGGTCGGAGAACGCTATGACGGCTATGCGGTGGTGCGCGACCAGACGCAGGCCGCCGCGCTGGCGCCGCTGGTCGACCAGGTGAACGCGGAGCGGCGCAAGGTCTATGCCCAGCGCGCCGAAGCCGACAAAGTGGCGATCGACCAGGTCGGCCGGATCTATGCGGGGGAAATCCTGAATTCCGCTCCGCCTGGCACCTGGTTCCTCCAGGAATCCGGACAGTGGGTCAGGAAGTGAGGAGCATTGGCATGTCGGCCAAAGAGGACTTGGGATGGCTGCTTCGCCGAGCAGAGAGCTTACGCCGCTGTTGACGGCGCCAAGTTGGATGGTGCGGGCGATTGAGGCGGAGCGGCGGCGCCCGGCATGACCTCAAACACGCGCCCAACGCCTATTCGGCTGGCGCGGCGGGGGATCTCGCTCTCGCCTGGTGAAGCAGGTTCGCGATGAGCCCCGCCCAGCCGGTTTGATGCGAGGCGCCCAGGCCGCGGCCGCTCTCGCCGTGAAAATATTCGTGAAAAAGCAGGTGGTCGCCGATCGTCGCGCTGGTCTGGCCCGGCCCCGATGGCGCCAGCGACGGTCGCGATCCATCGGGGCCGCGGAGGAAAAGCCGGCTCAGCCGGCGTCCAAGCTCGTCGGCGACCTGCCCCAAGTTGACGTAGTGCCCTGACCCGACCGGGCATTCGACCCGGAAATCGGCGCCGTAATACCGGTGGAATTCACGCAGGGCGTCGATCAGCATGTAATTGACCGGCATCCAGATCGGACCGCGCCAATTGGAATTGCCGCCGAACAGCCCGCTGGTCGATTCCCCAGGCGCGTAGTCAACCTGCGTCCGTGTCGAGTCCAGCTCGAGGATATAGGGCTGCGGCCCATGGGCCTTCGAGAGGGAGCGGACGCCGTAATCGGACAGGAATTCGGTCTCGTCGAGCATCCAGCGCAGCAGGCACGTGAGCCGGCGGCCTCTCAGCAGGGACAGGAGGTTCCGTTCGCCGACACCCGGCTCGTTCCATCGAGACACCAGGTTGGCCAGATGCGGGCGGTGCTTCAGGAACCAGCGCAGGCGGCGCGTGAAGCCGGGCAGTTTCTCGAACACGGTCGGATCCAGGACCTCGACCGCGAAGATCGGGATGAGCCCGACCATCGACCGGAGGCGGAGCGGGACGCGCTCGCCATTCGGCAGGCGCAGCACGTCGTAGAAGAAGCAGTCCTCCTCGTTCCAAAGCGAGAGGCCGCCGGCATCGCCATCCGCCATCGCGCCCGCGATCGCCAGAAAATGCTCGAAGAACTTGGTCGCGATGTCCTCGTACACCGGATTATGGAGTGCCAGCTCCAGCGCGATCCGCATCAGATTGAGGGCATACATCGCCATCCAAGCCGTGCCGTCGGCCTGGTCGATCGAGCCGCCGTTCGGCAGCGGGTCCGATCTGTTGAACGGGCCGACATTGTCCAGTCCTAGGAACCCGCCCTGGAAGATGTTGCGGCCGCCGGCGTCTTTGCGATTGACCCACCAGGTGAAATTGATCAGGAGCTTGTGCAGGATCCGCTCGAGGAAGGCGGTATCGGCGGTGCCGGTCAGTTCCCTGTCGGTCTGATACACCCGCCAGGCGGCCCAGGCATGGACCGGCGGATTGACGTCGCCGAACGCCCATTCGTAGGCCGGCAACTGGCCATTCGGATGCATGAACCATTCCCGCGTCAAAAGCACGAGCTGGTCCTTGGCATAGGCCGGATCGACCAGGGCGATCGATACGCAGTGAAATGCAAGATCCCACGCCGCGTACCACGGGTATTCCCATTTGTCCGGCATGGAGATGATCTCGGAATTGTTGAGGTGGCGCCAGTCGGCGTTGCGCCCATGCCGGCGCTCCAGCGGCGGCGGCGGTTGTCCCGGATCGCCGTCGAGCCATTTCGGGATGTCGAACAGGTAGACCTGCTTCGACCAGAGCATGCCGGCCAAGGCCTGCCGCTGCACGGCCCGCGCGTCCGGGTCGGCGATGCCCGCCTGCAGGACGGCATAGAATTCGTCGGCCTCGGCCCGTCGAAGCGCCAGGACCTCGTCGAAATCGGCGAAAGGGGCGGTTGTGCTGCCGTCCGGCCGGAACCGCAGCCGCAGGCACGCGGACCCGAAGGCGGGCAGTTCGAGCACGACCTGTGCCCCGACCTTGCTGCCCTCCCGATCGCGGATCGCATTCAGATCGCCATCCACGATGAAATCGTTGATGCCGTCCTTGAACGGGCCTGGCGCCTTGCGTCCGAACAGCAGCGGCGTGTTCGTCTCGTTCTCGCAAAACAGCAAGCGGCACGGCCGATCGACGCTCATTCGCCAGGTCTTCTTGCCCGGCCGGTGCGCCAAGATATCGCCCCCCGGCTCGGCCCGGAGCCGGGGACGATCCGATGCCTCGGTCCAGGACCAGGTGTTGCGCGCCCAGAGCTGCGGCACGAGGTGAAGCAGCGCCGGATTTCCCGCGGCGTTCTCGACCGTGATCTTCATCAGCAGGTCGTCGGCCGTCGCCTTGGCATATTCGATGGTGACGTCGAAATAGCGGCCGTCGTCGAACACGCCCGTGTCGATCAATTCGAACTCGGGCTGCTCCCGGCCACGCCTGGCGTTTTCCCCGATCAGCTGCTCATAGGGAAAGGCCACCTGCGGGTAGCGGTAGATCATTCGCTGGTAGGCATGGCTCGGCGTCGCATCGACGTAATGGTAGAGCTCCTTGACGTCCTCGCCATGGTTGCCTTCGGCATTGGCCAGGCCGAACAGGCGTTCCTTCAGGATCGCGTCCCGGCCGTTCCACAGCGCCAGTGCCAGGCACCAGCGCATTGCCTCGTCGCAGAAGCCGGCCAGCCCGTCCTCGCCCCAGCGATAGGCCCGGCTCCTCGCGTGGGCATGGGGCAAGTATCGCCAGGCATCCCCATCGGGGCTGTAGTCCTCCCGAATTGTGCCCCACTGCCGCTCGCTGACGTAAGGTCCCCAGCGGCGCCACGGCACGCCCGATGCGATTTCCTGCAATCTCCGCCCTTCGGCCGTGTCAAGCAGGCGGCTTGGACCTTTTTCGTTCACATGGCTCTCCCGAATGAGGGACGAACTCTGCGGAGCGGCGCCGGATGGCGGCCGCGAAACCCGGGGTCGCCGGCGGGCGATCGGCTTTCCGCAAAAACGATATATCGTCGTCCGCCGCGGGACAGCGGGGCAATCTCATGCCATTTCGCGAGGCATGCCCGATGGTGGGAACCTTTCGCGGACCTGCGGTCTTAAGAGCCACGCCTAGGCGGAAACGGCTGGCCTTCCTTCGCGAGGATTCCGCCGTCTTTTCGTTCGTGCGCAGCCATCGCCTTTGCATCCGAGAATATCGGCAAAACCGACGAGTGCGCCCTTGGGTACGCTTGTTTGGTCGGTCCAGGCTTTTCATAAGAGGGGTGTCCACGGCTTTCGGTCGCGGCCGAATTCCATTCCCCCCGCGAACCTTGTTCCAGGTTCCGGATGCATCGTCCCAAGGGGGAGATCATGACGATCGATATCGAGCAACTGTCGATAGACACGATCCGCACGCTATCGATGGATGCCGTTCAAAAGGCCAAATCCGGCCATCCGGGCACCCCGATGGGGCTGGCGCCCGTTGCCTACGCCCTATGGCAGAGACATCTGTGCTACGACCCGCAGGACCCGTTGTGGCCGAACCGCGACCGCTTCGTGCTGTCGGTCGGCCATGCCTCCATGCTGCTTTATTCGCTGCTGTTCCTGACCGGCGTGAAGGCTGTCGACGAGCGCTACGAGCTGACCGGCGGCCCGGCGCTCACCCTCGACGACATCAAGCATTTCCGCCAGATCGACAGCAAGACGCCGGGCCATCCGGAATACCACCTGACCTCGGGCGTCGAGACGACCACGGGGCCGCTCGGCCAGGGCTGCGGCACCAGCGTGGGGATGGCTGTCGCCGGGCTCTGGCAGGCGGAACACTTCAATCGTCCTGAGTACAGGCTGTTCGATTACCGCGTCTGGGTCCTGTGCGGCGACGGCGACATGATGGAGGGCGTGTCGTCCGAAGCGGCATCGCTGGCCGGCCATCTGAAGCTCGGCAACCTCTGCTGGATCTACGACAGCAACCACATCAGCATCGAGGGCAGCACCAAGCTCGCCTTCACCGAGGACACCGGCAAGCGCTTCGAGGCCTATGGCTGGCAGGTGCTTCACGTCGAGGACGCCAACGACCTTGCCGCGGTCGATGCGGCCCTGGACCAGGCCAAAGCCACGACCGATCGGCCGACATTCATCGTCGTCCACAGCATCATCGGCTATGGCGCGCCCAAGAAGCAGGGCACTAAGGAAGCCCATGGCGAGCCGCTGGGCGACGACGAGATCGAGGCGGCCAAGAAATTCTACGGCTGGCCCGAGGACGCCCAGTTTCTGGTGCCGGACGGCGTGCGCGAGCATTTCGCGGAGGGCATCGGCGCGCGCGGCCATGAGCTGTCGACCGCGTGGCAGCAGGTCTTCAAGCGGTATTCGGAGGCCGAGCCCGCCCTGGCGGACCGGATCACCCGGATGCAGCATCGCACGCTGCCCGACGGCTGGGACAAGGATATCCCGAGCTTTGCGGCGGACGAGAAGGGCATGGCGACCCGGGAGAGCTCCGGCAAGGTCCTGAACGCGATCGCCCGAAATTTGCCGTGGCTCATCGGCGGCGCGGCCGACCTGTCGCCGTCGACCAAGACCAACCTCACCTTCGACGGGGCTGGGGATTTTGAAGCGGATGATCGCGGCGGCCACAATTTCCATTTCGGCGTGCGCGAGCATGCCATGGGCGCGCTGGTCAACGGTCTGTCGCTCAGCAAATTCCACGCCTACGGTTCGAGCTTCCTCATCTTCAGCGACTACATGCGTCCGACGATCCGACTCTCGGCGCTGATGGAGATCCCGTCGATCTGGATCTTCACCCATGATTCGATCGGCCTCGGCGAAGACGGCCCAACCCATCAGCCGGTCGAACATTTGATGAGCCTGCGCGCGATCCCGGGCCTCGTCACCATCCGCCCCGCCGACGCCAACGAGGCGGCCGAGGCGTGGCGCGCGATCCTGCCGATGAAGCATCAGCCCGCCTGCCTGATCCTGTCGCGCCAGCCCCTGCCGACGGTCGACCGGAGCCGATACGGCGCCGCCTCGGGCGTGGCGAAAGGTGCCTACATCCTCGCCGACCCACCGGGCGGCGCCAGGCCGGACGTGATCCTGATCGGGACGGGCAGCGAGGTGCGGCTCTGCGTCAGCGCCTACGAGAACATGACCAAGGACGGGCTAAAGGTCCGGGTCGTCTCCATGCCGAGTTGGGAGCTGTTCGATCGGCAGGACGCGGCTTATCGCGACAGCGTGCTGCCGCCGGACATCACGTCCCGCGTTTCGGTCGAGCAGGGCGCCATGCTCGGCTGGGAGCGCTGGGTCGGGCTGACCGGTACCAAGATCGGCATGAACACCTTCGGCGCGTCCGCACCGCTCAGGGATCTCCTAATCAAGTTCGGCTTCACGGCCGAGAAGGTCGAGGCGGCGGCGCGCGCCCAGCTCGAGGGCGACAAGGCGTCGGCGAAGCGGACTGAAAACCGGTAGCGCCAATCAGGCGGCAGCAAAAGGATGCATGTCATGAATCCGTTGAAGCAGCTTGGAGAATTTGGCCAGGCGGTCTGGCTCGACTACGTGAGCCGCGGCCTGATCGAGCGCGGCGAGCTGAAGACGCTGATCGAACGCGATGGGCTCAAGGGCGTGACCTCCAATCCCTCGATCTTCGAGAAGGCAATCGGCCATTCGAACGAATATGACGCCGATCTGCAAAGCGTGCTCGAAGCCGGCGACACTGACATCGGCCGTTTGTTCGAGCATCTGGCAATCGGCGATATCCGAAAGGGCGCCGACGTGCTGCGGCCGGTCTATGGCGCGGCCCAGGGCGCCGACGGCTTCATCAGTCTGGAGGTCTCGCCCTATCTCGCCAACGACACGCAAGGCACCATCGCCGAGGCGCGCAAGCTCTGGAAGGCGGTCGACCGTCCCAACCTGATGATCAAGGTCCCGGGCACCAAGGCCGGCGTCCCGGCGATCCGCACCCTGATCGGCGAGGGTATGAACATCAACGTGACGCTGCTCTTTGCGGTCGATGCCTATAAGGACGTGGCCGAGGCCTATATCGCGGGGCTGGAGGATCTGGCGAAGGCCCGGGGGCCGGGCGCAGTCGCCCGGGTCGCCAGCGTGGCGAGCTTCTTCGTCAGCCGCATCGACGCCAAGATCGATGCGGCGATCGACGCCAAGCTTGCGCAGGGCGGCGACAAGGCGCTTGCCGACCTCAAGGGCAAGGTAGCCATCGCCAACGCGAAGATGGCCTATCGGCATTATAAGCAGCTGATCGGGAGCGAGCGCTGGCGGGCGCTCGCCGGCCAGGGTGCGCGTCCGCAGCGGCTGCTCTGGGCCTCGACCGGCACCAAGAACAAGGCCTACTCCGACGTGCTCTATATCGAGGAGTTGATCGGCGCCGACACGGTCAACACCATGCCGCCGGCGACCATGGACGCCTTCCGCAACCATGGAAAGCTGCGCGCCAGCCTGGAGGAAAACACCGAGGCGGCCGAGCGCGTGCTGGAGCGCCTGGCCCGGTCCGGCATCTCGCTCGACGACGTGACGACGGAGCTCGTCGGCGAGGGCGTCGATCTGTTCGCCGCGGCGGCCGATGCGCTCTATGGCGCGGTCGCCAAGCAGCGCGCCAAGTTCAGCGGCGATCGGCTCGTCGGTATGCGGGAATCCTATGGGCCGCCGGCGAAGGCCATCGACGAGGCGCTTGCCGAATGGGCCAAGGACGGCAAGACCCGCCGGCTCTGGCGCGGCGACAAGAGCCTGTGGACCGGAGCGGACGAGGATAAATGGCTCGGCTGGCTCGACATCGTGTCGGTCGAACTTGCCGATATCGCCACGCTGCAGGCGTTTGCCCAGAGCGTGCGGGACCAGGGATGGAAGCATGTCGTGCTGCTCGGCATGGGCGGCTCGAGCCTGGGCCCCGCCGTGCTGAAGGAAACGTTCGGCCGCCAGTCCGGCTGGCCCGAATTCCATATGCTGGATTCGACCGACCCCCACCAGGTGCGGGCGATCGAGCAGGCGGTCGACCTCGCGCGCAGCCTGTTCATTGTTTCGTCCAAGTCCGGCTCGACGCTCGAGCCCAATATCTTCGAGGAATATTTCTACCATCGCGTGGCCGAGACGGTCGGCGCCGACCAGGCCGGACGGCACTTCGTCGCCGTGACCGACGCGGGCTCGCCCATGGAGAAGGCCGCGGCGGCCGACAAATTCGCCGGCACGTTTTTCGGCCTGCCGTCGATCGGCGGGCGCTATTCGGTCCTGTCCAAGTTCGGGCTGGTGCCGGCCGCCGCCATGGGCCTGGATGTCCAGCGCCTGCTGGCCACGGCCCAGCGCATGGTCAACAGCTGTGCGGCGAGCGTGCCCGCGCCGATGAATCCGGGCGCACGGCTTGGCGTGGCCTTGGGTCGCCTGGCGCTCGACCACGGCTGCGACAAGGTGACGATCCTTGCAGCCCCCGCCTATGCGAGCGTCGGCGCCTGGGCCGAACAGCTCATCGCGGAATCGACCGGCAAGCGGGGCAAGGGCCTGATCCCGGTCGATGGCGAGACGGTGGCGGCGCCCGAGCACTACGGCCAGGACCGCGTGTTCCTCTACCTGGGCGATGGCAAGACCGCCGAACCGCCGGCGCTGACGGCGCTCGAGGCGGCCGGGCATCCGGTCGTGCGGATCGCGATCGCCGAGCCTTATCAGGTGGGCCAGGTCTTCTATCTCCTGGAGATGGCCATCGCTGTCGCGGGGGCGGTGCTGAACATCAATCCGTTCGATCAACCCGACGTCGAGGCCAGCAAGGTCAAGACGCGCGAGCTGACCGCCGCCTTCGAGAAAGTGGGCGCCCTGCCGGGCGAGGCACCGTTCTTCCGCGAAAACGGCATCGCGCTCTACGCCGACGATGTGAACGTCGCCCAGCTCGGACGCGGCAACACCGTCGCCCATTACCTGCGGGCCCATTTCGACCGCGTGCAGCCGGGCGACTATGTGGCGCTGCTGGCCTATGTCGAGCGCAATGCCGAGCACCAAAAGCTTCTGGAGGTCTCGCGTCTGCATCTGCGCGACCGGAAGCGGGTCGCGACCTGCCTCGGCTTCGGGCCCCGGTTCCTGCATTCGACTGGCCAGGCCTACAAGGGCGGCCCGAATACCGGCGTCTTTCTGCAGATCACCGCCGATCACGCCGAAGAGCTGCCGGTGCCGGGCAAGAAATACAGCTTCGGCGTCGTCGAGGCGGCCCAGGCGCGCGCCGACCTGAGCGTGCTCGCAGAGCGCGGCCGGCGCGTCCTGCGCGTGCATCTCGCCGACGTCGAGCAGGGGCTGCATTCCCTCGGCCGGGCTATCGACGAAGCGTTGGGCCACTGACCAATCGGTAGGAGACGTTCCATGCAGTTGGGTGTCATCGGACTGGGCCGGATGGGCGGCAACATCGCTCGCCGCCTCCTGCGGCACGACCATGCCGTCGTGGCCTACGACAATAGCGAAAAGGCGGTCGCCGCCCTGGCCGAGGACAAGGCCGAGCCGGCGCATTCGCTGAAGGAGCTGGTCGAAAAGCTACAGGTGCCACGGGCCGTCTGGGTCATGCTGCCGGCGGGCGAGATCACGGAGAACACGATCAAGCAGCTCGCCGGCCTGCTCTCGCGCGGCGATACCATCATCGATGGCGGCAACAGCTTCTATAAGGACGACATCCGCCGCGCGAAGGAGCTGCGGGCGAGCGGGATCGACTATGTCGATGTCGGCACCTCCGGCGGGGTCTGGGGCATCGAGCGCGGCTATTGCATGATGATCGGCGGCCCGAAGGCGGTGGTCGGCCGGCTCGACCCTATTTTCGACACCCTGGCGCCCGGTGCCGGCAAGATCGAAAAGACGCCCCATCGCGAGGATCGCGATACGCGGGTGGAGCGCGGCTATATCCACGCCGGTCCTGCCGGCGCCGGCCATTTCGTCAAGATGGTCCATAACGGCATCGAATACGGGCTGATGCAGGCCTATGCCGAGGGCTTCGACATCCTGCGCGGCAAGGCCTCGACCGATCTGCCCGAGGACGAGCGCTTCAGCCTCGATCTCGCCGACATTGCCGAGGTCTGGCGCCGTGGCAGCGTCGTCTCGTCCTGGCTGCTGGACTTGACCGCCATGGCCCTGGCCGAAAGCCCGGCGCTTGAGGAATTTACCGGCAATGTCGACGATTCGGGCGAAGGCCGGTGGACCATCAATGCCGCGATCGAGGAGGCCGTGCCCGCCGAGGTGCTATCCGCCGCCCTCTACACCCGCTTCCGGTCGCGCCAGACGCATACTTTCGGCGAGAAAATGCTCTCGGCGATGCGCTCGAAATTCGGCGGCCATGTCGAAGGTGCGGTCAACAAGCGGAAAGAATAAAAGGACTTGCAGCCGATGTCCGTGAACCTGCACAGGGCCGACCCGGCCCCGGCGCCCAGCGCCTCCAACGATCCCCATCGAACGGCACCCAACTGCGCCATGGTCGTCTTCGGCGCCGGCGGCGACCTGACCAAGCGCCTGGTCGTGCCGGCGCTCTACAATCTCTCCAAGGCGCGGCAACTCCCCGAACTGTTCGCTTTGATCGGGGTCGACCTGGCGGACAAGACTGCCGACGCCTGGCGCGATGGGCTGCATCAGGCCCTGGAGGATGCGGTCAAGAGCGGCGGCGCCGAATTCGAGGCGAAGAGCATCGACGAGGACGCCTGGCAACGGCTGACGCGGAACGTGAGCTACGTCCAGGGCGATCTGACCAAGGCGGAGGCCTATCGGAAGCTGGCGCAAGCGCTCGACGCGGCCTGGGGCAAAAGTGCCATCGCCGGCAACGTGCTTTTCTACCTCGCAGTTGCCGACCGGTTTTTCGGTCCGGCCGTCGACCAGATCGGCGCCGCCGGATTGGCCGACGAGGCGAAAGCTGGCGGCTGGCGACGGGTCGTGATTGAAAAGCCGTTCGGCCATGACCTGGCCTCGGCCAAGGCGCTCAACGAACGCGTGCTCAAGGTCTTGCGCGAGGATCAGATCTATCGGATCGACCATTTCCTCGGCAAGGAGACGGTCCTGAACATCATGGCGTTCCGCTTCGGCAACGGCATGTTCGAGCCCTTGTGGAACCGCGACCGGATCGACCATGTCCAGATCACGGTCTCGGAGACCGTGGGCGTCGAGCGGCGCGGGAAATTCTACGAGCCGACCGGCGCGCTACGCGACATGGTGCCAAACCATGTCTTCCAGCTGATCGCCATGACCGCGATGGAACCGCCGACGTCGTTCGATGCCGATGACGTGCGGGCCAAGAAGGCCGAGCTGTTCGGCGCCATGCACAGGCTCACCGCGGATGATGTCGTCCGTGGTCAGTACGCGGCCGGCAGCATCGCCGGCCGGGACCTGGTCGGCTACCGCGACGAACCCGACGTCGACCCGCGATCGACCACGGAGACCTACGTGGCGATGCGGCTGTGCATCGACAATTGGCGCTGGGCCGGCGTGCCGTTTTACCTGCGCACCGGCAAGCGCATGCCCAAACGCTGGACGGAGATCGCGATCCGCTTCAAGGAGGCACCATACTCCCTGTTCCGCAACACGCCGGTCGCTACGTTCGGTCCCAACTGGCTCATCATCCAGGTGCAGCCGAACGAGGGAATCCGCCTGCGCTTCAACGCCAAGCGGCCGGGAACGGCCATGGATCTCGACAGCGTCGCGCTCGATTTCAAATATAACGACTGGTTCAAGCAGGAACCGGCGATCGGCTATGAGACACTGATCTATGATTGCCTGATCGGCGATGCGACTTTGTTCCAGCGCGCCGACCAGGTCGAGGGCGCTTGGCAGGTCGTGCAACCGGCGCTCGATGCCTGGGCGGCTGAACGCCCGGCCGATTTTCCCAACTACGCCGCGGGCAGCGCCGGTCCGGCGGCGGCGGACCAGCTGCTCCAGCGCGACGGTCGCCGGTGGCGCGATATTTAGCGGCGGGAGATGGAGCGCATCATGACACGGCCCCCGAAGATCAAGCTGCTCCTGTCCGACGTCGACGGCACGCTCGTCACCAGCCAGAAGCTGCTGACGCCGCGGGCGATCGCCGCGGTCGCATCCTTGCGCGCGTCCGGCGTCCTGTTCGCGATCACCAGCGGCCGGCCGCCGCGCGGCATGGCCCATCTGATCGAACCGCTCAAGCTCGATACGCCGATCGCCTCCTTCAACGGCGGGGAAATGGTCGATGACGAGCTGAACATCCTCGACAGCCGAGTTCTGCCCGAAGACCTCGCGCGGGAGACGGTCAAGGTCCTCGACGAGTTCAAGGTCGATACCTGGCTCTATGTCGACCAGGACTGGCTGGTTCGCGATCCCAAGGCGCCGCATGTCGAGCACGAGGCCCGCACGGTCAAATTCGAGCCCAAGGTCGTCAGCGGCTTCGACGACCTGCTGGACAAGGCCGTCAAGATCGTCGGCGTCAGCGACGATCACGCGCTGCTCGCCCGGTGCGAGAAGGCGGCGAAACAGCGGTTGGGCGACCGGGCGACGGCCGCGCGCTCCCAGCCCTATTATTTCGACGTCACCCACCGCGACGCCAACAAGGGCGCGGTCGCCGACTATCTGGCCGAGCATTTCTCGATCCCGCGGGAAGCCATCGCGACGATCGGCGACCAGCCTAACGACCTGACCATGTTCCGGCGCAGCGGCTTCAGCATCGCGATGGGCAACGCGCCGGACGAGGTGAAGAGCGAGGCGTCGGTCGTGACCACCTCCTGCGACGACGAGGGCTTCGCCAAGGCGGTCGAGCGCCATGTCCTGGAGATCGTGTCATGAAGGATGCGCAGATCGATGTCTCGGCCGACGGCGCGGAGCTCGCCCGTCGCGCGGCCGAATGGTTGGTCGAAGAGGCGAACGCCGTCCAGGGGACATGCCGCATCGCGCTCTCGGGCGGCTCGACGCCTCGGGCGCTCTATACCCTGCTGGCCGCGGAGCCTCTGCGGTCGCAGATGCCGTGGGACCGGCTCGAGCTGTTCTGGGGCGACGAGCGTTTCGTGCCGCCCGACGACAAGGACAGCAACTATCGGATGGCGCGCGAGACGATGCTGGACCATGTGCCCATCGATCCGGACCAGGTTCATCGCATGCCGACGGAGGGGCGTCCCGAAGACGCGGCGCAAGCCTACGAGGATCTGCTGAAGCAGGTCTACGGCGGCGACAGGATCGCCCCCGATCGCCCGTTCTTCGATATCATGCTGCTCGGCATGGGGCCCGACGGGCACACCGCCTCCCTTTTGCCGGGCTCCGATATCCTGGACGAGAGCGCGAAGTGGGTTGCCGCCGTCAGCCAGGGCAGACCGGAAGTTCGCCTGACGCTGACCTACCCGCTGATCGACAGCAGCCGCACCGTCGCCTTTCTGTTGAGCGGCGCAGAAAAGGCGAAGGCCTTCGCCCAGGTCCGGGCGGGCGACATGGCGCTGCCGGCCGCCCGCGTCGACCCGGTGGGCAAGCTGCTATGGTTCGTCGATCAGACGGTATTGGGCTGAGACAGATCGTCAAAAGGAGAGCCAAAGGGCCAAGATCGTCTGCAGGGTCGTCGAGCATAATGGCGGCTGGGCCTACCAGGCCGACCACGTCTATTCCGAAACTTCGGCTCGCACGGCCGGCGGCGCTGCCGCCGAGCAGCGTCTTTCTGGCGAGGAGGCCGCGATCTCGTTCCGGGACGCCGAAGGTCGCTGGTACGAGCAGATGATTGAGGGCGACGATCGGCCCGACACCACCGTGCGGGGTTAGACGGACAGACGGTTAGGATGACGATCATGGCCGATGGCGAGATGACGGCGCAAATCACCGGGAAGGACGGCTTCATCGCCGCGCTCGACCAGAGCGGCGGCTCGACGCCCGGCGCCCTTCGCGTCTATGGCATTCCGGACAGCGCCTATAGCGGCGATGCCGAAATGTTCAGGCTCATGCACGAGATGCGCGTGCGGATCATGACCGCGCCGGCCTTCACCGGCTCGAAGGTCATTGCGTCCATCCTGTTCGAAGCCACGATGGACGGGCTGGTGCAGGACAGGCCGGTTCCGGCCTTCCTGTGGGAAGAGCGGGGCATTGTTCCCTTCGTGAAGGTCGACAAGGGGCTTGAAGCCGAGAAGGACGGCGTCAGCCTGATGAAGCCGATGCCGGCGCTCGACGCGCTGCTCGCGCGGGCGGTAGGGCTCGGCGTCTTCGGCACCAAGATGCGCTCCGTCATCAACCTGCCCTCGAAAGAGGGGATCGCCGCCATCGCCACGCAGCAGTTCGACGTGGCCGCTCGGATCGCCGAGCATGGGCTAATGCCGATCATCGAGCCGGAAGTGCTGATCAAGAGCCCGGACAAGGCCGGTGCCGAAGCCATTCTCCTCGCGGAACTGACCCGGAAGCTCGATGCCTTGCCGGACGGCCGCCGGGTCATGCTCAAGCTGACGCTCCCGGAAGTTTCGGATCTCTATTCGGCGCTGGTGAAGCACGAGCGCGTGGCCAGGGTGGTCGCGCTTTCCGGCGGCTACACCCGGGCCGACGCGTGCAGGCGTCTCGCAGCCAACCACGGCATGATTGCAAGCTTTTCGCGGGCCCTCATCGGCGATCTCAGGCACTCGATGAATGACCACGCGTTTGATGCGACGCTGGCAGCCGCCATCGACGACATCTACCGGACCTCTACCATGAAGGTTTGACGCCCTGTTGGCGAGGCGGCCGTCGGCGATCAGTGGCGCCACGGCATCTTCCAGCACGAACGCCTGGCAGAACCCTTCGATCGCCCGCTTGATGTCCGCTTCTTTGATCGGACATGAGGGTCAAGCCCCGTACTGAGCCGCCGCTTCGTTTCGTCCCGCGCGGGTCACGCTTCTTTCCGAGGTCAGCATCGCGGCCGGGGCCGGCACTGCGGAAGGGCGTCGGAACGGCCGGGTGTTTTGCCAAACTGAAGCGCCGGCGAAACCGCGTTCATGCCGCGCCAGCCGGCTTCCGGACAAGACGTTCGACCAGCCTTCTACGGAAAGGGCTGCCACAAGTCGGGCGAGTCCTTGGCCCGCTGAATGGCTTGCGCATGCCATATTCCGGCCGCGTCTCGCGGGCCGAACACGTGGACCGCACGCCCCAGCACCAGCGGGACGCTTTGGTCCGCCGTAACCGCGTTCGTCGTGTCGACCGTGACGGGCGCACCGGTTGCGGGCTGGATGGTGATCTGCGACGTGTCGATCCTGATGATCCTGCCGAAGATCTGGCTGACGAGCGCCTGCGCGCGTCGGGGCGCCGCCATCACGAGGGGCGGCAGCGTGCCGCCCGGACCGAAGATGTTCAAGGCGGCGAAGCTGGCGACGAAGACCTTGCCGTTGGCGACGACCGGCACGATGTTGGCGTTCGCACTCGGGTTTGGCCAGGATCCAGCGACGGACGAGAACACCGGTGGGCTGCCGCTGGCCGTGGCGGGATCGAAGGCGTAGAGCGTCACTTTGGCCGGATTGGCGTCCGTGGGACGGTTGACGGCCCAGATGATGGCTGTGTTGGCCTGCTGCCCGTTCGACGAAACTGACGTGAAGAAGCCGGGATCCTGGCCCGAGCCGATACTGAAGGACTTGTCCGGCAGCAAGGTCGCCGGTTGGGTCGGCGCCTTCCACAGCATGATGTGGTTCCCGCCGCTGCTCACGACGCGACGGATGCCATCGGATCCTAGGAAATAGGACGGGCCGCACCAGCAGGCGCCGACCGAGACGGTCGCGAGCACGTTGCCCGTGTTGTGTCCCATGCTGGACCGGTTGATGAGATAGAGATGCCCAGCCTTGCCCGCGGCGACGACCGTGGGGGCCGCCTGGCCGGGCTGGTCTGGCACGATCATGGCACCGCCGGAGCCGAAATCCTCGTCGCGCGTGTCGAGTGGCCCGACCCCGTCGGCCCCCGTCGGGCTGAAATAGTCCAGGAGGGTGGCGAGATCCAGCGACAGCTTGACGACGCTCTCCTGGACATTGATCGGCGGGCTATAGGTCGTGCCGGACGGATCCGAATTGCCGGTCACGACATAGACGGCGCCGTTCGTGTCTGCGGCCGGGCCATAGCCCGACATCCAGATGGAACTGAGGAAGAAGGAGTGCGGTGCGCTCGATAGCCGATCCTGCAGCTGATTCGACGGGAGCGGCGCCAGGTTGCTCTCGGACCAGCCGAGCAGCCAGCCGCGCGATTTGTTGGCACTGATATCGCAGAAACTAGAGAAACCAGCATAGATCTGCCCATTCGCCTCAAGCAGCGCCGCGCGCTGGCGGCTGACGGTCGCGTTGAAGCTGTAGGTCGTGTTGCTCGGCGTCAGCGTCCGGGATGCCGTCACGATCGCGGGCGCCATCTTGTCGGCGAGCGTCTTCAGGTTGAGCGCGTGGAGCTTGTAGGTCGGAACATTACTCACGAGCTCGTAGGACATCACATACATCGTGCCGCCGCTCGTCGGATCGGTCGGATCGAGATGGATGACGGGCGTCGAATTGATGCCGAGGACGGGGCCGTTATTGCCGCAATTAAGCGGCCGAGGCACCGGCGTGCCGAGCTTCCGCTGGACGAGGATCTTCCCGAGCGCCGGTCCCGACGCCGCGATGGCATAGACGTTGTTCGCCTCAGTCGCGACATAGACGACGTCCTGGGTCGCCCCGTTGACAGTGAGGGCGTTGGCGAGCAGTGGCTGCGCGTCGACATAGTCGTTCGCGGTGTCGCCGGTTGCGACGCCAAGCTGAACCGTTTGCACGACGCCGAACGACCCCGCCTTGACATTACCCGTCGGGCCCGGCGTCAGGGCCGTCTCATGCCAATTCCAGCCAGTCCGCATCGTGTTGTAGTGGTGGGTGATTATGTTCACTGCGGGGGCGGTCGTCGCGACGGGTAACGCGGACGTGTCGAAAGGGGGCGTGTCGGCCTGCATGGCCGTCGCGTCGGGAGCCGATGCGATGCCATCAGTCGACGGCGTCTGCGCCTCGGCCCGCCCGACGGCGACGCGCCCTGCAAAGGCGACCGCAAGTAAAAGGCAGCAAACGCGAAAGCCCGCTCGAACAATCGCCCCGATCTCACGAGAGGCGGCGGCCCGATCTGATCCTGACATTGCTCTTTCTCCCGTGATTAGGGGGCTGTCTGGGATGATGTTCTTTGCCTGGAATGGCTTTCGCAATACGCCGATCGATGCCGTGCGCGGCCAAAAGCGAGCCATCCGGGCCGAATGTCACGCCAGCGGCCGGATTGGCACCGTCTGGGCCGGTGAATGTGTGCAGGATCGTCAACAGGCCGCGCCGGTCGCGTGGGGATTGGTCAGCTTGAAGACCGTGCCGAGCGTGGCAGAGCCGCCCTCCTCTGGTGGTGCCGTAGAGATTGCCTTGGGCATCGGCGACGAGGCTTCCGTTGGGCCGTGCGCCATCGGGCCCGGAGAACGCGTATAAGACCGTCGGAGTAACCGATGACCCGCCGACCATTGTCGGCAGCTGGAAGATCTCCTCCAGCTCGAAGGGCGGCAGTCCTAAAATATGTGGGCCGGGACCAGCCCATGTTGCGCCGGAGATGGAGCCGCCGCTGTACAGGAGGTTGTCACTCCTGCCACCGGCGCCACCAAACGCGGCTTGTGTCACCACCTCCAACGCCTTGCCCGGCAGCGCGGCGACCCCGAGCGTGGCATCCATCAGCGGGACCGCCACGCGTCCCAGAATCTATTTATTTTCATGTTCTGCCCAAGCCTCCTCCAGAGTTGAAGATGCTCGGAGCCCCGCGGGATGACGCTGGACGTCACAACGCTAAGGTGGCCAACGCTGGGATGGGCCGATCGATCCTGCGCAACTTTAATTCTTGGAGGTCGAGCCTGCTGGCCGCGTCGGAGGCTGAAGAAGGGCCGCTTCACGGATAGCATGATGGACGAACTGGACCGGCTCGAAGCCGAGAAGCGGGAGTTGGAGAGCTTGCTGAGCAAGCCGGTCTCGAAACCACCGGTCGAGTTGCTGTCCATGCCGGATCTGGCCGGGCTGTTCCGTCGGAAGGTCGCGGCTTTGGAACGTCTGCTCGACGAGGAAGGGACCCGGGCCGAAGCCATGGACACGATCCGCGCGCTTATCGACCGGGCCGATCTCCGGCCGCTGGATGACGGCACCATGGCGGCGGAGCTTCACGGGGAACTCGCCCAGATCCTGGCGCAAAGCGAAGAAGCCCGCCTGGACGGATCCAAGCGGGCTTCTGGCGTTGACGTGAGTCAACTGTCTGTGGTTGCGGGGGCAGGATTTGAACCTGCGGCCTTCAGGTTATG